>Ga0222629_1000244_pt1 | contig 20279 bp, 20 predicted proteins | sample AntAcemetagenom1_FD_179847 | JGI IMG/M metagenome (GOLD analysis project Ga0222629, IMG submission 179847) | Saline water microbial communities from Ace Lake, Antarctica - #1 | ecosystem: Environmental > Aquatic > Non-marine Saline and Alkaline > Saline | place: Antarctica: Ace Lake | collected... | reverse complement strand
ACCATTGCTGCTATCACGCCATAATCCTGCGCAAAAGCCACCAAATTACCCTGCATCCAGATTCAGTGCCGGTAGGAGCCAACACCTATAGGCTGGAAATCTATCGATTAGGGGGTTTATAATTCCTAAACTCAGGCACGTATTTTCCTGCAGCATTGAGTGCGCAGGAGATCCGCCTCTCTATCGAAACCGGAACCCGCCTGCGCTATAGCATAGACTGAGTGGCAAGCATTCCGCGGTCGACAATGAACGAGACGATTACGTTCAAACCGATTTTTTCTTTGAGGTTAGTAAATACATAGGGAGAATTGGGGCGCATGCGCTTGGTATCGCTTTCCATGACACTTAGATCTGCTCCTACATAGGGCGCCAGGTCCATCTTGTTGATTACGAGGAGATCTGACCGGGTGATTCCCGGTCCGCCCTTGCGGGGAATTTTCTCACCCTCTGCCACGTCGATCACGTAAATCGTGAGATCGGCAAGCTCCGGACTAAAGGTTGCACTCAGATTGTCGCCACCGCTTTCGATAAAAACTATGTCCAGATTATTGTGGCGAAGGGTCAGTTCTTCCACCGCCGCAAGATTCATTGAAGCGTCTTCACGTATGGCAGTGTGAGGACAGCCACCGGTCTCCACGCCTATGATACGGTCTGCGGCCAGTGCTTCGGCTCTGGTTAGGATGATGGCATCCTCCTGGGTGTAGATGTCGTTGGTTACCACGGCGATATTGTAGCTGTCACGCATGGCTTTACAGACCAATTCAAGCAGAGCGGTCTTGCCGGACCCCACGGGGCCGCCAATGCCAATACGCAGAGGTGCGTTTGCTGAGTTCATGGTATTCATCCTTTAGTCTGGACCGGCGTCGCAGGCAGCGCCTATGACCGGAACAATCGAGTGTATTGGGCTTCGTGTTTGCTACTGGCGATAGCCAGCGCCGGGGTGGAGCTTCCGATAGCATGATCGCCTAACTGACTGGCGGCTTCGACCGCCATCGGTAGTTTCTCGGCTATGCTGAGTAATATTTGTTGGCCCTGAGTTTGTCCCAGGGGAATTAGCTTTACCCCCGCCAAAACATTGTTCTCCAGCCAGCTCCAGGTATAGCCTCCGCAAGCCTGCTGTGGATCGATCTCCCAGTGGTGCGCTGCCAACGCAATGCCAGCCAACTGTGTACTTGCAATCACGCCTTTCAGTTCATCTGGCGCAGTGACCCCCAAGCTAGGCAGCAGTTTTGCCAGGGCTGCGCCACGCTGCCGCTCCTCTTTACGCAACTCCAGTGTTTCCCGGCTAGCCACCAGGTGTTTGCACCAGCGAATGATGGCCAACGCATTACCGCCCTCAAAGGCTTTTATCAGGCGCAGCAGTATTGGCAGCTCCAGCGTGACGATGCTGTGAGTGAGTAAACCTTCCAGCCACCGCTCCAGACTTTCCCGATCATGCACCCAGCGCTCCTCTACTGCCCATTCCAGCCCCTGGGAGTAGGTGAAGCCTCCCACCGGCAGGGTGGGACTGATCAACTGGTAGAGACGCAGGTCGGCGAGCTTGATCATTTTGGCTGCCGTTTCACTTTACCCTTGGCCCTGCCGACGTAATACACGAGCAGGCTAAGGGCGGCCAGGCCGAGCAGGGTAAACACCGCCACATGATAGGGGCTGGCAAGATAGTGGTAACTCGATACGGCGGTATGGTGCAATGGGTGTGCGTTCGCGGTAGAGCATGCGCCCAGCAGTGTGCAGGTTAGCGCGAACTTGAATGTCAGTATCGTCATAATTGTTCCTCGGGTTGGGTAAGCACCTAGTGGTGATGGTGATCGTTGTGCGCAGTGCGCTGGTAGGCGCCCGCCTCAGGTTCAAATGGCGCCTGCTCTACCTTTACTGACAGCCCCAGCCCGGCGACCATGCTATCTAACACATGATCGTGCTGGTATCGCACCCAGGTACCTGAAATCTGCAGTGGGACATGCCGATTTCCCAGGTGGTAGCAGATCCGAGCAAGTGAGTGGGGACTATCACTGTGTACGGTAGACACCGTTTCACTGGCTGCCGCAACCCGGATTACCAGACCATCGGTGCTTTGCAGCAAGTCTCCACCGCGCAGTATCTGCCCTCGCGGCAGAAACAAGCCGGCCTCTCGGCCGTCATCCAGAGTCACTTTCAGTCGACTTTTTACCCGCTGGTCGATGGGCAGGCTCAGGCAAACGCTATGTTCCTGCGGGACTGTCAGAATTTTTTCTACGCGAATCATCGAGTTCCCTCAGAACAGGAAGTAACGTTGAGTGAGGGGCAGTTCCACCGCCGGTTCACAGACCAGCAACTCCCCGTCGGCGCGCACTTCATACGTTTGCGAATCCACTTCTATTGTGGGCTGGTAGCTATTGCGAATCATGTCGTTCTTGCTGATCTCGCGGCAGCTCTTCACCGTGCCGGTCAGGCTTTGCAAATTCAATTGCCCGGCTATATCCGCTGCCATTCCAGCCTGCGACATAAACAGCATCGAGTTGCTGAAGCAGGCCCGGCCCATGGCGCCAAACATCGGGCGGTAATGAACGGGCTGGGGGGTGGGAATAGATGCGTTGGGATCGCCCATTGGCGCTGCTGCAATGAGACCACCCTTGATGATGAGGGCTGGCTTGGCGCCAAAAAAGGCCGGCTTCCAAAGCACCAGGTCCGCCAGTTTTCCGGCTTCAACAGAGCCCACCTCGTGTGCGATACCGTGGGCAATTGCCGGGTTAATGGTGTATTTGGCGATGTAGCGTTTGATGCGCTCATTATCATTTGCGCTGCTGTCCTGGGCAAGTGCGCCGCGCTGAACTTTCATTTTGTGCGCGGTTTGCCAGGTTCTGATAATGACTTCACCCACTCGGCCCATGGCCTGCGAATCCGACGCAATCATGGAAAACGCTCCAAGGTCATGCAGAATGTCTTCTGCAGCGATGGTTTCCCGCCGAATTCTCGACTCGGCAAACGCGACATCCTCGGCAATGCCAGGGTCCAGGTGATGGCAGACCATCAGCATGTCCAGGTGCTCGTCTACGGTGTTGACTGTATAAGGCCGCGTGGGGTTGGTTGACGAAGGCAGTATATTGGGCTCGCCAGCGGCCTTGATGATATCAGGCGCATGGCCGCCACCTGCGCCCTCGGTATGGTAGGTGTGAATCGTCCTGCCATTGATAGCCGCCAGTGTTGCCTCCACGAAACCGGATTCGTTGAGCGTGTCAGTGTGAATCGCAACCTGCACATCGGTTTCATCGGCGATCTCCAGGCACTGGTTAATTGCGGCGGGCGTGGTGCCCCAGTCTTCATGTAGTTTCAGGCCAATCGCGCCGGCTGCGATCTGTTCGCGCAGGGCTTCGGGCTGGCTGGCGTTGCCCTTGCCCAGGAAACCAATATTCATGGGTGAGGAATCAACAGCTTCAAGCATACGATGAATATTCCACGGTCCAGGTGTGCAGGTGGTGGCGTTGGTGCCGGTTGCGGGGCCAGTGCCGCCACCAAGCATAGTGGTCACTCCCGACATCAACGCCTCGTCGATCTGCTGCGGACAAATGAAGTGTATGTGAGAGTCAATGCCTCCAGCGGTCAGGATCATGCCCTCGCCGGCTATCACCTCTGAGCCCGGGCCAATGACAATGTCGACGTTCGGCTGCGTATCCGGATTGCCCGCTTTACCGATGCGCAGGATACGTCCGTGCTTTATACCGACATCCGCTTTCACTATTCCCCAGTGGTCGATAATAAGGGCGTTGGTAATGACCAGGTCGACCGTTTCTGCACTGGGCCGCTGACTCTGCCCCATACCGTCGCGGATCACCTTACCACCACCAAATTTGACTTCATCGCCATACGTCGTGAAGTCTTTCTCCACTTCCAGCCACAGCGCGGTATCGGCCAGACGCAACCGGTCACCGGTGGTGGGGCCGAACATTTCAGCGTAAGCCTGCCTGGATATTTTTAGCGTCATGCCTGTCTCCTACAATTTTCCCATGATCTTGCCCTGAAAACCGTAGACTTCCCGTGAGCCGGCATACGCCACCAACTCCACGGTTCGCTCCTGGCCCGGCTCAAATCGCACAGCAGTGCCAGATGCTATATTCAGCCGGTATCCGCGCGCCTGTTGACGATCGAAAAGCAGGGCGTCATTGACTTCAAAGAAGTGATAGTGAGAGCCAATCTGAATTGGCCGGTCACCGGTGTTGGCAACAGTCAAGCTGCAGGTTTTTCGCCCCGTGTTCAGTTCGATATCGCCGGCGGCGACTCGCAGTTCTCCGGGTATCAGGTGCTCTTCTGACATTGTTGTCTCCTAGACAATCGGCTCATGCACCGTGACAAGCTTAGTGCCGTCCGGGAAAGTTGCTTCCACCTGCACATCGTGGATCATTTCAGGCACACCTGACATAACGTCATCAGCGCTGAGCAGCGTGCAGCCGTAGTCCATCAAATCGGCTACTGTGCGCCCATCTCTTGCTCCCTCCATGATCGCGCCGCTGATGTAGGCCACCGCTTCAGGATAATTGAGCTTCAGGCCACGGTCCTTGCGACGCTCGGCCAACAGGGCAGCAGTGAACAGGAGCAATTTGTCTTTCTCTCTGGGTGTCAGTTCCATAGTGCTCTGTTGAATACCTTCATCTTTTAGGTCGCCCAAATACGCGGTAGGCAGGGTGCTTTAGCCAACCAGTGTTGTCGCAGGCCAGACCAAAGGCGGGTGAAAAGCTTGAGCATTGGCTCCGCCTGATTTCCAAGGGCCCGCACAATCAGGACTTCGTCCACCAGGGTCAGGCCACACGGGTATGGGTAGTCCGCCCCCCTATCTGAAAGCAAGATCCGTTCCAGAATACCCCGCTGTTCCGCACTACAGGGCGCCGCTATGAAACTGCCTTGCATTGCCATGCCGCGCAAGCCTGTGGGAGCCAACAGCATGCTGTCCGCCTGGCTGTTAATCTGTTCAAGTAATCGCAGTTCGCCGTCTATGCTAACGCTGGTGTGACTATTGAGAGAGCCACAGGTAAACGTCTCACCATTCGATGGCCGACCAAAACAGTGCAATTCCCAACCCATGAACCTACCGCCGCCAGAGATGTTGATGCGTGTATCGAGTTCTACATGCGCGCCGGGGAAATAGATATTCTGCTGTGGTAGCCACTCCATAACGGCAGCATCTGCCACCTTAAGATGTTGAGACTGGCGACCTACCTGCTGCGCACTGCTGCGATAGAATTTGGTGGCGCCGGGTGTTGTGAGCAGGCAGTGGGTTCCGGGTCCGGCTTGCACAGCTATCTCCAGGGAATCGCCGCCTACGACGCCTCCTGGTGGGTGTAGGATATAGTTGTGGCAGGTATCGCCTTCCGGGTAGAACGAGCGCTGCAGCGTCAACGGACCGCTTTGGCGTTTTTTGATCAAGCGCGTACGGTTGCCTCTAAGACCATAGTCCAGAGTCAATCGAGCTTGCCAGCCCTGTGGTATTCCCATTGCAGTCATTGTCTATGAGCCGGTAGTCAAAAAGGGGTTCAAAGATTCTTTACCTAAACCCTCAATTCTGATGACAATTGGAGCGATTCTAGTGGCTAATCATCCAGGGTCGCATGGAAGGAAATATTTTTTCCCCACGGGCGGTTAACAACATCTTCGATTTACTCAACGTTGCAGTGCAGCCACAACCTTTACTGTGTTGTTCGTCGTCTTTGCGCCGGACGGTGGTTGAGTAAGTCGGCTCGTGCTGGTTGCGCTCGTTTAACTCGTGCGCCCTCTTCTTGTCCTTATCCATTTTGAATAACTCAGGCGCAAGAAGAACAACGCGAGCAGAAAAAGTGGCACAAGTCGGACATGCAACTGGCTTGCTGCTGTCGTCCAGCGTGGCCAATTCGCAGAACACACCGTGGTCCAGACATTTGTAATCATAAACGGGCATAAACGCGCCTCACTAATATCGTTAATGGAACTCTGGTCTACAACTGCCGGTAGGAAAAACCGACTACGCGCGGCATTACCCGCGCATAGCGTTGCAGTCAATCCTGCTAATCAAGATCTGGAGCAAGCGGAATATCGACTGAGCCATCCAACTCTATGGTGGGCCCGTCGTTACCAGGCTGAACGTTAAACTCAAAGATATCGGTTGGCAGCCAAAGCGTCGCACAGGCATTAGGTATGTCGACAACTCCGCTGATGTGGCCTTGCACTGGCGCCGTACCAAGAATGGCGTAGGCTTGCGCTCGCGAGTAACCGAACTTCTCAAGGTAGTTAATCGCATTCAAACACGCCTGGCGATAGGCTATGTGCACATCGAGATAATGCTGCTTGCCGCCTTCGTCTACCGAGATACCTTCGAAGATAAGGTAGTCGTCATACTTGGGTGTGATGGGGCTGGGTTTGAAGATCGGATTCTTGATGGCGTACTTCTCCATGCCACCCTTAATCAGGTTCACACGTATGTGAATCCAGCCCGCCATTTCAATCGCGCCGCAGAAGGTAATTTCGCCATCGCCCTGGCTAAAGTGTAAATCACCCATTGAAAGACCAGCGTCTTTCACATAAACGGGGAAGTATATCTTGGAGCCACGTGACAGGTCCTTAATGTCGCAGTTTCCGCCATGCTCGCGTGGCGGCACTGTACGAGCTCCCTCTGCCGCCGCCCTGGCTTTTCCATCACCGGTTAACTTGCCCATGTGGGCTGTTTCACCGTGGGGTAGTGTTGCCAGTGCCGGCACTCTTTCAGGATCGGTGTCGAACAATGCCTTCTCTCGGGTGTTCCACTCGTCCAGTAACTCTCTTGAAGGTAAACAGCCGATCAGGCCGGGGTGAATCAATCCCGCATATTCAACGCCTGGAACGTGACGGGATTTGGTGAACATTCCGTTGATATCCCAAATTGATTTTTGCGCCTCCGGGAAGTGGTCGGTCAGGAAGCCACCACCATTCTTCTTGGAGAAAAATCCGTTAAACCCCCAGAGACTCTCGTCAAAAGTACCTATGTCGAGAATATCGACCACCAGCAGATCACCAGGTTCAGCGCCCTCAACACCAACAGGGCCAGACAAAAAATGTACCTGAGTCAAATCGACATCGCGTACATCGGCCGCGTCATCATCGTTCTTGATTTGACCGCCGGTCCAGTCGTAGCATTCGATCTTGAAATCGTCGCCCGGTTTAACCGTGACAGCCATCGGGATATCCGGGTGCCAGCGGTTGTGAATATTCTCATTAGTGTGGGGTGATTCTTCAAGATTGATCTTAATAATAGTCTCAGTCATTTCAAGCTCCTGTTTTCAAAAAAGAGTGCTGCACTTACTGTATGAACATGGTGAAAGAATCCGGCAAGGGAAACACCCCCTGCCAGCTGAAAAGCTCTAAACGGACAAGTATTTTGCAATCTGGTCCGCGTCTACATCATCGCGTTTGTTTTCGTGAACAAACTCACCTTTATCAATGACGATAATTCTGTCGGCTATCGCAAGCGTAAAGCTAAGCACCTGCTCTGAAACAATAATGGTGATCTCGCGCAGTTTCTTAATCTCGTTAAGAATATTTGCTATATCCTTGATGATCGAGGGCTGAATGCCTTCGGTAGGTTCATCGAGAAGTAGCACCTTGGGATTTGTGACCAGTGCACGCGCTATCGCAAGCTGCTGCTGCTGACCTCCAGATAGATTTCCGCCCTTGCGCTTGCGCATTTCCCAGAGCACTGGAAACAGCGCATAGATATCCTCGGGCACACTTTTCTGCTTTGACACCTCCATTCCGGTTTCAATATTCTCCAGAACAGTCAGGTTAGGGAAAATCATACGTCCCTGGGGAACATACGCGATCCCGCTTTCAACCCGCTGGTAGCTGTCCTTGTTTGTCACATCTTTACCGCCAACGACAATTTCCCCCGCTGTGGATGGGAGGATGCCAATGAGCGACTTAAAGAGGGTTGTCTTACCCATACCATTGCGGCCCATAATGGCCAGTGTTTCATTTTTCGGCACGGTGAAGTTCAAGCCGCGGATCACTTCGCTTTGGCCGTAGCATACTTTCAAATTCGAAACTTCCAACATATAGATACCTTGTTAAATCCGAGCCGACACAATTAGTGACCCAAATAGACTTCTATAACTTTTGGGTCTTTCTGTACTTTCTCCATGTCACCTTCAGCAAGTATTTTTCCCTGGTGAAGTACTGTGACTTTCTGCGCAATCTGTTTTACGAAATGCATATCATGCTCTATGACCAATACCGATCGTCCCTTACTGATTCGCTTTAGTAGCTCAGCGGTCTGCTCACGTTCTTTTACACTCATACCGGCAACTGGCTCGTCAAGCATAAGTAATTGCGGGTCCTGAATAAGCAACATGCCAATTTCCAACCATTGTTTCTGCCCGTGGCTAAGCAAGCCGGACTCAGTTTCCAGCGCGTCTTCCAGTCTGATGTCACGAGCAATTTCCGCGATCTTACTTCTGACCTTTTCGCTACGTTTGAACAAAAGTGAGCCGAATACGCCACGCCCCCAGGGGTAAGAGACTTCCAGATTCTCGAACACTGTGAGATTTTCGTAAATGGAAGGCGTTTGAAACTTCCGACCAACACCCGCTCTAACAATCTCGTGCTCGGCCATTTTTGTCAGCTCCTTATTCAGGAACTTTATGCTCCCTGATGTCGATTTTGTCTTTCCGCAAATCAAATCAAGGACGGTGGTTTTACCGGCGCCATTTGGTCCAATAACAACATGAAGCTCGTTCTTATCAAGATAGAAACTCAAGTTATCTACTGCCTTGAAACCGTCAAAAGATACGGTTAAGTCTTCGATTGCCAGAGTGAAATCTGTATTTGCAGAGGCGTTCATTACGTACTCCTTTTTTCCGGGTTTAAAGTCAACAGCTTGCTCTAAGTCCCGTCACCCACTTTTCTATTTGTCAGACTCGTTAGCTGACTCTGAATCCAGTTCCTGCACGCTATCAGCCTGTTCGTAAGATGATGACCGTAATCCTGCCAAAGACCTGCCAGCCCATTTGGGAAGAACATAACGACAGCGATAAACAAGCCGCCCATCAGGAAGAGCCAAAGTTCGGGGAATGATTCGGAGAATATCGTCTTCCCGAAGTTTATGAGCAGCGTTCCATAGACCACGCCAATCAGTGACATGCGCCCGCCGACCGCCGCAAAAATCACCATCTCGATGGACGGTACAATACCGACGAACGATGGCGACATAAATCCCACTTGCAGGGTAAACATTGCACCACCAATCGCAGAGATTAGTGCGGCAAAGCAGAAGATGAATATCTTGAAATTGGAGACGTCATAACCGGAAAAACGCACGCGATCTTCCTTGTCGCGAATGGCTAGTAGCAGACTGCCGAACTTACTGGTGAGAATAAACCTGGAAGCAACAATTACGGTAAGTAGCAGCCCGCAGTTAATGAAGTAAAAGATGTACTTTGCACTGTCGGAGGTAATGTCCCAACCATTAAGTGTTCTAAGGTCGGTTATTCCGTTAATGCCCCCGGTATATCCTTGCTGCCCTACGATGAGAACGGTCAGTATGACTGCTACAACTTGCGTGATAATGGCGAAATAGACACCGCCTACTCGACGCTTGAACATGGCAGCACCAATAACGTAGGCAAAAGCGGCTGGCAGCACCAGAATTGCAACGATAGTGAACGTGAAGCTATTGAAGGGCTCCCAGAACCATGGCAACGATGTCAGCTGGTTCCAGTCCATAAAGTCAGGGATGCCCGGCGTAGACTGAATAGCGGTATTCTCGGGTGACGACGCTTCCAGTTTCAGAAACATCGCCATGCCATAGCCGCCAAGCCCAAAGAATATCCCCTGTCCCAGGCTCAGTATTCCACCATAACCCCATAGCAAGACCAGGCTAACGGCGCAGAAAGCGTAGGTTAGATATTTCCCTACCAGATTGAGGCGAAACAAATCAAGGCTCATGGGTAACACCAACACGATGAACGCAGCCAGAATCAAAAAGCCCGTTAGACCGCTTTTCCCGCCCATTAATTTTTCATACACAAAATTCATATCTCACTCCAAAAACTGCTAGAAGTCGCTGCGATGGCCTGGCTCAACGACGAATCTTGCTCGCAAACAATCCTTCAGGCTTGAACATCAGGATCAATACCAGAGCGAGCAAGGTGTACACTTTTGCCATTGAGCCGCTAATAAAGAACTCAAGAATGGATTGAGCCTGCGCTATGGTGAAAGCCGAGAAAATCGTACCTAGAAGGCTTGCCGCACCACCAAATACAACGACCATGAAAGTATCAACAATGTAAAGTGTGCCGGTGGTGGGGCCGGTCGAAGCGATCGTGGTAAATGCTGCGCCGGCTATTCCGGCTATCCCGCAGCCCAGTGCGAAGGTATAACGGTCGACTTTCTGCGTGTTGATGCCTACTGCGCCACTCATCACCCGGTTTTGGGTGGTGGCCCTTACGCGCAGGCCCCAGCGGGATCTATACATGAGATAGTAAACTCCGAGCGTCACGACTGTGGTAAGGCCAAGAACAAACATGCCGTTTAGCGGAATGTCGATAGTCTCTGTGGGCTGATAGGAACCAAGGAGCCACTCTGGAAGAGTTGGGCTCACTTCGCGGGCGCCAAACAAGGAGCGGAAGGATTGCTGCATTATCAGACTCAGGCCCCAGGTTGCTAGCAGTGTATCGAGAGGCCTCTTGTACAAGTGGCGAATGAGCGCAAGCTCTGCAAGGTAACCAAGTACAGCAGCTGTAAAGAAGGCTGCTGCTATTGCGAAGATAAAATAGTAGGGCATAAAACTGGGGGCGTAGTTTTCTGTCAGGCTTGCGAGCAGGTAAGTGGTGTAGGCACCAACGGCCATGAACTCACCGTGGGCCATATTGATAACGCCCATTTGCCCAAATATGATTGCAAGGCCCAGGGCCATTAGTAGCAGTACGCTAAACAAGCTGATTCCGGCGAAGCCCTGCATTGCAAATATGGACACTAGTTCACTTGAGGTATATTCGTCCATTTAGTCTCGTCTCCGCTGAAAATTTGTTTTTTACCAGAAAAAATTTGATGCTGAGAATCTCGGCAGTATTCCCGGCTATGACAGTCGGAGAATAAACCCCAACCGGAAAGATTTGGTTGAGGCACTCCGTGTGTACTGAAGTTAGGTGAACGTCCCTGTTCACTTACCCTGAGTGTTCATAGTCTTCACTTAACGACGAACGTCTACTGATAACCTTCGGGAAAGGGATCCGGCTCCAGCAATTCAGACTCAAAAACCACCGTTGCCTGGCCGTCCTTGTTCCATTTGGCGACACGAGCGACACTCCATAGGTGATGGTTAGGATGCAGCTTTACATAGCCCTCTGGTGCTGTAGTCAACTCGATATCCCCCTCTCTAGAGGCAGCGACAACTTTATCGACGTCGAAGGACCCAGCCTTTTCAACAGCCGCTTTCCACAACCAGGGGCCAAGGTAAGCCGCCTGAGTCACATCGCCAATAACGCTGTCTTCTCCCCACATTTCCTTAAACGCAGCAACGAAAGCCTTGTTGTTTTCGTTATCCTGACTTTGGAAATATTTCATGATGGAGTAGAAGCCTTCGAGATTCTCGCCACCAATACCAAGTACTTCGTCCTCAGTCACTGATATGGTCAGTAGAGTTTGATTCTCGGATGTAATGCCGGCTGCCTTGAGTTGCTTGAACCAGGCCACATTACTTCCCCCGACAACTGCAGCGTAGATAACATCAGGCTTCTTCAATCGAATCTTGTTGATGACAGATCCGAATTGTGTGTCGCCGAGCGGCTTGTATTCTTCGCCAACAACCTTGCCACCCAATACATTTTCAATGTGCTTGCGAGCAATCTTCATCGAAGTGCGTGGCCAGATGTAGTCAGAACCGATCAGGTAAAACGTTTTGGCGTCCTTTTCCTCTGCTACCCAGTCAAGTCCCGCAAGAATCTGCTGGGTAGCTTCCTGGCCTGTGTAGATAACATTCTTCGACTGCTCCAGCCCCTCATAGAAGGTGGGGTAATAGAGCAAGCCATTCTCTTTCTCAAATACCGGCAAAGCGGCTTTCCGCGATGCTGAAGTCCAGCAACCGAATACAGCGGCCACTTTATCCTTGACCAAAAGCTTACGACTTTTCTCAGCAAAGGTTGGCCAGTCGCTTGCACCGTCCTCCTGGATAATTTCGATTTGTCGTCCAAGAATTCCACCCATTTCGTTAATCTGCGCGATCGCGAGTTTTTCGGCCTCCTGAGCGCCTGTCTCACTAATCGCCATGGTTCCTGTAAGCGAGTGGAGGATGCCTACAGTCACGGTGTCGTCGGTAACAGCCAGGCCGGTCGTGTTGACATCATCAGCACTTGAGACTGAGGAAAACAGACTGGCAGAAGCCACAATTATCGCGCCCAAGCCGAAAGAAGAAAGCAAACTCCTTCCCGTAGCAGACGCGTGCGTCCTGGAACTAAATTTTTGCTTAAGATTCATGATGAGTCCTTTGGTTGCCTAACCTTTTCTGAAACTGTCTGGTTGAACCAACGGTCATTCCATCGTTGGTCCTAACCCTCGTATTGAAACTTGCGAGGAGATTGTTACGAAATGGCGTAAACCTGACCATGAGCTAAATGCTCGCTGGCACTACGTCATTTGACGCATTTGTGTGAGAGCAGCTCAGTGATACAACCGCACTTCGAGAAAGTTTAGGTTGGCGCAGAGTTGGCCCGCTTCTTGAATGCATTGATTAACCATGTCTTGTTTCTACTACTTGACTGGCACGGTCCTATACGCCTTATTACGGCGCGTGCAAAAAGGGTGCGTCTGCACCAAGCAAAAGCACAACAGAGGGCCATTATGTCTGCCAAGCAACAAATATTCGGTGTAACGCGTCGATACAACCAATGGGTGAATAACCAGACATTGGAAGATTATGCGCTGCGCTTCACTGCCAAGAGTTCACGGCGCTGGTCGATCGCCCGGGTTGCTAACACGGCCACGGGAGCAATATCGTTTCTCGCGCTTGAAGCGATTGGTGCCGCCATTACTATTAGCTACGGTTTTGACAATACGCTGGCAGCAGTGCTCGTGGTGGGTCTACTCATTTTTCTGGCAGGCTTGCCGATCTGCTATTACGCCGCCAGGTATGGCGTGGATATTGATCTTCTGACGCGCGGCGCGGGCTTTGGCTATTTGGGTTCGACCATTACTTCTCTGATTTACGCTACGTTCACCTTCATCTTTTTTGCACTGGAAGCAGTGATCATGGCCAAAGCCCTTGAGTTGCTAGTGGGTCTGCCACTGGCATGGGGCTATATCATCAGCTCCGTGGTTGTGATTCCGATGGTGTTTTACGGGATTACTTTTGTAAGCCGCTTTCAGCTGTGGACCCAGCCGCTATGGGTGATTCTGCAACTGCTGCCACTGGTCTATATTCTGTTTAGCGACGCCAGTTTGCTGTCGGAATGGCGGGTTTATCAAGGCACAAAACAACAAGGTCCGGGTACGGACCTGTTGCTGGTTGGGCTTGCGGCATCGGTGATGTTTGCTTTAGTCGCGCAAATAGGCGAGCAGGTAGACTTTCTGCGGTTTTTACCAGAAAAGACCGCCGACAACAGAGTATCGTGGTGGACAGGCCTGATTCTCGCCGGACCGGGTTGGATTGTCATCGGCGGAGCCAAAATTCTTATAGGATCGTTTCTGGCAGTGGTGGCTATTGGCCAGGGGTTCCCCAGTGACGAGGCAGCAGATCCAACCATAATGTATACCGTAGCTTTTGGTTTCGTTACCGAAAACGTAAACCTAGCTTTGGTCCTGGCCGGTGTTTTTGTGGTCGTGTCACAGTTAAAGATCAACGTCACTAATGCCTATGCGGGATCTATTGCCTGGTCGAACTTCTTCTCCCGCCTCACCCACAACCACCCGGGACGGGTAGTTTGGTTGGTATTCAATGTTGCGATAGCACTATTACTAATGGAACTGGGCATATACCAGGCCTTTGAAAGCATGCTAAGTATTTATGCGTTGGTTGCTGTTAGCTGGGTTGGCGCACTGGTCGCAGATTTGGTAATAAACAAACCCCTGGGGCTAAGCCCCAAACATATCGAATTCAAGCGCGCGCATCTCTACGATATTAACCCGGTGGGCTTGGGCGCGATGGTGTCAGCAACATTATTGGGCCTAGCATCGTATCTAGGGATGTTTGGTGAATATGGCCAGGCTCTGGCACACTTTATCGCTCTTGGTAGTGCGTTTCTCGTTGCACCCATTATTGCCTTTGCTACCAAAGGCAAATATTACCTCGCACGCGAGCCCCTCATCTTTTCTGACAAACAGCAAGCCCTGGACTGCTGCGTTTGCCAGAATCAGTATGAGAGTGAGGATATGGCGCATTGCCCCGCTTACGACGGCGCTATTTGTTCATTGTGCTGTTCTTTAGACGCTCGCTGCCAAGACATGTGCAAGGAGGACCAGAAGGTCAGTCAACGGCTGTTGGATGGCGTTAAACGCTTGTTTCCCTATCTCCCTGTCCAGTACTTCAATCTACGCCTGATACGTTTTTTGGGCCTATTTTCGCTGATAACATTTTTTGTTGGACTGCTGCTGGTGCTGGTCTATGCCAATATAGAAATCGAAGATCTCGCGGTGGGCGCGCTGGTAGAAGGAACTCTATGGAAGGTGTTCTCTATTCTGGTGATCATCGCGGGCGTAATTTCCTGGCTATTTGTCCTTACTCACGAAAGCCAACTAGTGGCGCAGGAGGAATCACAGACTCAAACGCTCCGACTGTTTTCAGAAATCGATGCCCACAAAAAGACCGACTCACAGCTGCAGATAGCCAAAGAACAAGCGGAAGCGGCCAATAGTGCAAAAAGTCGTTACCTTACCGGTATTAGCCACGAGTTACGTTCGCCCTTGAATACCGTGCTGGGGTATGCCCAGTTAATGGAGATGGACCGAAGTACACCTGACCTCATTCGCCAGCAAGCCTCTGTCATCAAGCGTAGTGGCGAACATTTGGCCGATCTTATCGAGGGCCTTCTGGAGATCTCCAACATAGAAGCTGGACGCCTGGAGATCCAGCGTGACCATATCCGCTTCAATGCACTAATGAATCAGCTGGTAAATATGTTTCGCTTGCAGGCAAGGGAAAAGGGCCTGGAATTTTCCTATATGTGCCACTCAAAAATGCCAGAGGTCGTGCTGGGGGATGAAAAGCGCCTGCGCCAGATTCTGATCAACCTACTTTCCAATGCCATAAAATTTACAGAGCGTGGCGACGTTAAGTTATCGGTACACTACCGTAATCAGGTAGCAGTGTTCAAGGTGAGCGACACGGGTCCCGGCGTACCCGAAGATGAATTGGAGCGTATATTCAAACCCTTCGAGCGCGTCCGTCGTCCGGGTTCTCCCGCCGTTCCTGGAATCGGCCTTGGCCTGGCAATCACTCGCCTGCTTGCAGACATTATGGGTGGAGACATCCTGGTGGAGAATAATGCCGCGGGCGGTGTCACCTTCACAGTATGGCTTATGCTGTCACATATGCAGAACCCGATCGAGGAAGTCCCCCGGTCAAAGCAAATCCATGGCTATATTGGCGATAGAAAATCCATCCTGGTGGTAGACGATGACCCCACTCACCGGGGCCTCGCAGGTGACCTCCTAACACCCCTGGGATTCAATGTAGTTGAGGCTCGTGATGCGGAGGATTGTCTTGAAATGGTCAACAGCTTTGCGCCGGATCTCTTTCTCATCGACCGTTTAATGCCGGGCATAGATGGCCCAACGCTAGCCAGGGGATTACGTGAAAGGGGTTTCGTTGTGCCTGTTCTAATAGTGAGCGCCAATGCCAGCGAAGATACGCTCAAACACGACAGCGACCGCGCGTACGATGACTACCTGATAAAACCTTTTCGCCTGGAAAGCTTACTGGAACGCCTTGCGTTCCACATGAATATCTCCTGGGACTACACTCCCAGCGAGGACACATCAGGTTTCTCTCCTGTGACAGAAATAACTGACGAGGAATTGCCCCGAACAGATATCTGCCAAAATATCATTAACTATGCCGAGATCGGATACTTGAGCAAACTAATCGCAATTGTGGAGGAATTGAAGACCTCCGGTGGTGCCAGCCAAAGTTTTATTGACCAGTTTGAAGGCCACATAAAGGCGGTAAATTTTAATCAAATTATCGACCTATTAAAGAACAAAGCAGAGGAAAACAACAATGTCTTATAGCAATTTGGTGCTGGTGGTAGACGATTCGCCCGACACACTCGGCATGCTCAACACCGCGCTGGAAAAAGCCAATATGACGACGCTCGTCGCACTGGAAGGCAAACAAGCCATTAGCATCTCACAAAAAATGATGCCGGACATCATTTTGCTCGACGCAATCATGCCGCGAATGGATGGCTTTGAGACCTGTCGCCGCTTAAAGGCCGATGCGAATCTAAAAAGTATTCCAGTCATTTTCATGACGGGCCTCAGCGATACCGAAAGCATTGTGAAGGGCTTTGAAGTCGGCGGCGTAGACTATCTCACCAAACCTATTAACGCGCTTGAGCTGATTGCACGTATCAATGTACACCTTTTGAATGCCCGCACTACCCTCAGCGCGCAGACCGCACTGGACAGTGCCGGCCAGAGTGTTTTCGCGGTCACCGACGAAGGCAAAAAGATCTGGGCGACCCCTCAGGTTAATACATTGCTGCGGTTACTCGCTCTACAGAACAGTCTGGAGCGTCTTGAAGAAGAGCTTGCTACATGGCTTTCCCGTGCGCCGGCAGAAGGCGACAAAATGCGCTTCGAGAGTGGCGACAAAAAGCTCACGACTGTCTATTTCGGCTTGTCCAGTAACCAGGAACACATCGTTCGTCTAATAGACGATGATGCTGTAGATGAGGTGACTTTACTAAAAGCGCAGTTTACCATTACGCCACGCGAAGCCGATGTACTTTTATGGCTGGCCAAAGGAAAAACAAATAGAGAAATTGCGCTGGTACTCGAGGTAAGTCCACGCACGGTGAACAAGCATCTTGAGCAATTGTTCAAAAAACTCAATGTAGATAACCGCACATCTGCTGCTGCCATGGCAATACAGTGCCTACACAAAAAGCGCGGAGATTAGCCTGAGGCAATACGCTGCCTCCAATGTGGTCAGAAATGCGCAGAGCATGACCTCTTCCAAGAGCTAACGACAGGGAGTTGCTGTGGAGACGCATCATATGCAGTGCTTCGTCTATCGAAAAACTCCAATAGCGTATCTATTTTTCTCGCAGGGCAAACCAGCCTTTATCCTTCATACACCTGACTAAACCAATTGTGACAATGCTCATATTGCCTTCTGGCTTGTACTCATTGCCTAATTGCAAGGCACAACTTTCGCCGTCAGCCAACAACTTATCGGGCCCGGCACCGGCCTTCCACCAAGAGCCAATATCTATCCTATCCAGCGAGTTTGTAACTTCTTTGATTGGCTCTTGATCAACAATGGCTGCTTTACCAGGCCGGGTTACAGCTGGGATTGGGGTTGCAGATTGAGTTACAGATGGAGTTACAGTCGGCTCAGGTTGCCGCGCAATTAGAGGCTTGTTAGCCCCAACCACTATCCAGCCACTGTTCTGCAAACATTTTTCAATCTCGTTCTCTTTTGTATTTTGGTCAGCGCAACTTTCCTTTTGCTTTTGAAGATCAGTCATACCTGCTCCGCGTTTATAACTGAATTCGCCGCCGCAGCCACCGATAGAAAGTACCATTGAAGCTACAAATATAGTGTTTTTAACACGTTTTTTCTTTTTTGTTCGCATAATTTTCTCTCATAAATTGCAGCCTAATCATGCTGACAACAATACCCTAAAGCAGTGGAATTGTTCCTACGCAATTTGACGTATTTGAGCTGAGCAAGTAGCTGTCTACTATTACCCCGTACTTAAAGCTCTACAAACAACGCAGTGATTAGACCAACATTTTCTTACGACTGAGACTCACAGGGGTACCAAATGAAAACGAAATTGAATCATCTTGCCTACGCAGTAGCTGTAGCAACCGCAACAACTCTGGTACCTGTCGCATCACACGCGGCTGGCACTATTACTTTTGGAGACGACCAGTACATCAGTGTTGGTTTCGGCATGCGGGGTAGTTATAGCTCTTTCGAAGACGCTGCAAACGATGGAGACAACTCCAATGATTTCGATTTAAACAGTGCGCGACTCTATGTTTCAGGCGGGCTCAACAAATACATCAAAGGTATATTCAATACAGAGAAATCTGGCGGAGACGACACCTTTCAGGTAATTGATGCCGCAGGTATTTTCGAAGTTACTCCCGACATTTCCATTTGGGCAGGTCGCTTTCTTTCACCCAGTAGTCGGGCCAATATGGCTGGCCCTTACTACACATCAGGCGATGGTTATTGGCAGAACATTGCTGCCCGCTACGGTTGGAATGGCGGCTACATTGGACGCGATGATGGTGTCGCACTGGTTGGATTAGCATTTGATCAACGTTTCGCGTATTCATTCGGTGCATTTGAAGGCGATAGAATCTTTAACTTTAGTGGCTTGCCTGATGTATCAACCACCAATCCAGATCAAAGTGATGACCTCATGGTAGCTAGCCGCTTGCAATACAGCTTCTGGGATACAGAGCCTGGCTACTACGGTACCGGAAACTATTTGGGCAAGAAGGATATTTTCACTATTGCCGTTGCAGGTCGTTACAAAGGCGATGGTGCGGCATCAACAACTGCAGTCGGCGACTATAGCCAGGTGGTTGTTGACTTGCTAATTGAAAAGAAATTTGGACCCGGCGCAGTGTCGTTTGAGGCAGCCTATTACGATTACGATACTGATGATGTATTCACAAGCGAGCAAGGTGACGCCTACGCATTAGGCTTGGGTTTTATATTCAATGAAAAAGTGGGTTGGGGCCAGATAATGCCAATCGTTCACTTTCAGAGCTTTGATGCTGACGACGGCATTACAACAGAACGCCTGGACTTTGGAGTCAACTACATCATCGACGGTTACAACGCTCAGATCGCTACTACCTACAGAACACTGGAAGTTACCGATGAATCCAACCAAGGCCAATTTGTCGTCGAACTGCAGCTCCAGTTCTAAACAGTTGCCGACAATCAAACCGTTCTAGCAAGCCATCCGTATCGCGGATGGCTTGCTTGGTTTCAACTCACGCAATCATACGGAACTTGGGACTGAAGCGGTGCATATCAGATAGGCGACGAGCGGGCTTGCGGTGACGGCGAAAAACTTGCAAGCCTGGCGCCGGAAATAGGAGGACAAACACTGTGCACCTGCGCCGCTCCGCGGCTCTGCATATCTCAGCGGCATTGATTTTCGCAATACCAATCTGGAGGGTGCCAGCCTGCTGGATGCCACGTTGTCAGGCACGTATTTTCCTGCAGCGTTGAGTGCGCAGGAGATCCGCCTCTCTATCGAAACCGGAACCCGCTTGCGCTACAGCAACGACTGAGTTGCTATCCCTACCCCTGGGACAGCAAATCGCGCAGGTCAATGATCGCTGAATTGGCGCGACTGATATAAGACGCCATGACCAGCGAGTGATTGGCCAGTGGCCCGAAGCCGCTGCCATTGAGGATCATCCGGCTCCACAGGGCTTCCTGGGTGCCTTCCAGTTCGCGAATAATCTGCCTGAGGCTCACCTGCGCGTTCTTTTTCTGTAGGACATCAGCGAAGTCGACTTCCAGCGCTTTAAGAAATTGAATCAATGCCCAAGCTGTGCCTCGCGCTTCGTAAAAGACATCATCAATCTCGGTCCAGGGCGTGCTTACGACCTGTTCCATAGGCGCTTCCGTTGACTGCTTGGCCGCCGTATCACCCGCCAAGTCAGTATTGAGCCGCAACTGACCTACGCTGGCACTGAGGCGCTGAGAGAGACTGCCTAGTCGGCTATCAACCGTTGCCAGGAAGTAGCGGAGGTTGTCCGCGCGCGCATAAAACTGCGCGTCGCTCACCGTTTTATCGGATAGGCTATAGAAATACTGTTTGGCATATTTCAACCCTTCGCGGTACTCGGATTCAGAGGATGGCAGAATCCAACTGTCAGAGTCGAAGTGAAAGCGCGGCTCCATCTCTATGAGGTCGATATCTTCCTTGGACTGCGACTGCGAGCGACTAAACACTTCTCGCATGGCGCGCGACAGGTCTCGCACCTGAGGTAGTGCATCATTCTTTCTGTAATTTCATGGTGGCTTGAAGAGCTGAGCCACTCGGTTATCCTTTTGATTGTGAATTTGTCGATTTACAAAACAAGAGGAAAAACAAAATGGCTCAGCCAATACA
>Ga0222629_1000240_pt1 | contig 20490 bp, 29 predicted proteins | sample AntAcemetagenom1_FD_179847 | JGI IMG/M metagenome (GOLD analysis project Ga0222629, IMG submission 179847) | Saline water microbial communities from Ace Lake, Antarctica - #1 | ecosystem: Environmental > Aquatic > Non-marine Saline and Alkaline > Saline | place: Antarctica: Ace Lake | collected... | reverse complement strand
TAGTGATGCTCCCGATCAGACAGGCCATTATAGCCGCCGTTTACCCGCTTGGTCGCGCCCTTAATGTCGCCGTTGTCAGAGTATTTATTTAGACCGTTTAAATTCCAGAACCAACAGGCGCTTTCAAGTGCGCCGTCCTTCGTGCCTAAATATTTAATTGTCGCATCTTTGTCCTTGCCTATTGCCTCTGCGAATAAACAATAGTTGTGCGCTCCAGTAAGCTGGATGACGCCACGCCCTCTGTGCATCCAGCCTTCTCCGCTAGATGTATCGCCATTACCCATACGATCAGCATAGACCACATTAGCGATGCGCTCACTATCGCGGTGATACAGCGATGCGTCACGTCCTGCGTTTTTGAAGTATTTCGGGAATACTGCATTCAAGCCCTTTTCTGAATAATTCAGATTTTCTTCCAACACCGTAAAATTTAGGCTCTCATGCCCACACTGAGCGATAAACATTGCAATGCGTTGTGGCGTGTTGATCTGGTACTTGGCAAGAATTTCTTTGAGAGGCGTCTCCCACGCCTTCCAGTTTTTGTTGCCATGCAGTAGCTGCTCAATTTGACCAGAAGATAATATCATTTTTTTCCTGCGTATTTACTGATTGCCCGATTTCCAAACCAGAACGCTAAAACTGCGCTCATAAGCCCAGCGGTTTCTTGATCCCACATAAGCTCAACAGCCTCTGTCCACTCTCCACCAGACTGCCCGACCTTAACCATAATCACCACTTTGGTCGCTACGAACAGTCCGAAAAAGGCATAAGTAATGACAGGACGCACAGAACCCCGAAGAGCGTTGATAAAGCCTCCAGCGTCAATAGATCGGTCATGTTCATACAAGCCTTTCGTTTCTTCGATGTCAGCTTGCTTATCTAGCTCAACCAGTTTCATTTCAGAACGCTTTTGGGCAAGCTCTGTCTCGATTTGCATCATTTCGATGCGGTGCTTCTGTTGTTGGTTGGCTTTGAAATAACCCAAAACCTCTGGCAGAAAAGATGATCCGAAGCCCAGCAGACTTCCCAATAAAGCCATCATGGCTTTTCACCATTGATGAAGATGCCAAAGCAACCCGTCAAAGCACCCATACAGACACTGACAAGCCCTGCTTGGGCGTTGGTGACAAGATCGGGTGGAATGGACATGAACCAGTGGACTGATTGATATGTAAGCACCGTGACAGCCAACATCATTAATCTCGGTAATATTTTGAGTTTATCAAACGTCTCTGGTGTCATATTCATTTCATCACCCCATTTTAGTTAGCACCGCCAAGAGCATTAAGATGATAGCGCCACTAGCACCAATCATAATCGCCTCTAAACGCTTCACCCTCGTAAACAACTCTTTGTGCTGTATGGTCACCTCCGTGCGTAGAGATGCAAAAGTGACATTTAGATCATCAATTCTGCTGTGTGCAGAGGCCACTGTGCGCTTATCCATCATTACACCTATTTACTACAAAACCACACTCATTCATATCTGCCATTAGCTAGGCTCAACGGGCCAAGTCACATTTGTGGGAAACCCAGACTGTGCGGGTACGTCACGCAGTGCTTGTCGGTAGGCTGCCTCCAGACCAGCCATAGTACGGTCAGTAACCGCCATCCAGTCAGATTCCTTTAGCATCTCGTTACGAGCAGCACGGGCCTCGTCAGCGTTAAGCTCTACGATATCCCAGCCTGCTGTCCACCGACCTTCTACTTCCTTTGGAAATCCCCAAGGAACAACCTTGTAACCTACATCAGGTTTAGGCTTAGAGGCCGGGAACACCCGGTAGACACCGTGTGGGTTGAGGTGCTTGTCTGCACTCCCTGTGGTCTTGTAGTCACCACGGAATTGCTCATGGGAGTAAGCTCTTGCCACACCATCTACTACTTTGATTAGTTCAGGCATTAGATTATCTCCTCACCGATAAGGTTTACTGTTGTCCCACCATCCATAGTAAAGAAGTCGTAGGTTACTCTAGACCCTGCTGCTGCTGTACTATAATACGTGGCAGTAGGAGTTCCAACTACTGCTGCTGGCAGGGTTATAGCAGTAGCAGTGCCTAAATCGTACTCGTTAACATCAGCTCCACTAGCCCCAACAACATACATCTTAAGGCCATCAGGTTTAAAGAAGATGCCTTGTGGAGTTGCTTCTTGAGCAGAAACACTGAAGTTCTGCAAGTAACTGGCCGACGTTACATCCCAAGCTGTACTTAGGTCATACTCGTTAACATCATCTCCAGTTTGACCTACAACATACATCTTAAGGCCATCAGGTTTAAAGAAGATGCCTTGTGGAACTGTTTCTTGAGAAGCAACACTGAAGTTCTGTGAGTAACTGGCCGACGTTACATCCCAAGCGGTACTCAGGTCGTACTCATTAACATCTTGTCCAGTTTGACCTACAACATACATCTTAAGGCCATCAGGTTTGAAGAAGATGCCTTGTGAAAATGTATCTTGAGCACTAACACTGAAGTTCTGTAAGTAACTAGCCGAAGTTATATCCCAAGCAGTGCTTAGGTCATACTCGTTTACAGCATCCGCAAGATACCCAACAACATACATTTTTGTGCCATCAGGTTTAAAGAATATGCCTTGTGGAGATGGTTCTTGAGAAGCAACACTGAAGTTCTGTAAGTAAGAAGCTGTAGAGACATCCCAAGCACCAGAAGCTATAGTGGGCTTAAAGCTATATTTCCAGTTAGCATTAGTTGGTACACTAGCGAAGCTAATAGTCGTATCTGCTGTAAGGGTTCCGTTATCAAAGAAGTTGTAAGTGCCTACGTCAAGGGAGGGTGTAGTACCTGTTACAGCTACAGGCTCGAAGCCACCGCCACCTACACCGCCCGCATTGAGAGTTGCCACTGTAGTCGCATCAACAGACGCAATATTGGTTAACTCTCGCGAGTTACCTATCACCTGTGTGCCGCTTACCTGTATAGCCATCTTCGTTCTCCTCTCGAACTATTAGCCGTTAAGTTTTTCCGTCAGCGCGTCGATCTGCGCCTGCTGTTCCTTCATGGCTTCAATCAATACAGCAACCATGTTGCCGTACTTAACTGACTTGACGCCCTTGTCATTGGTGCTGACTAGCTGTGGGATTACCGCTTCGACCTCTTGGGCGATCACACCGACCTCTGAGCCACCGCTTTCGATCCAATCGAAGCTGACGCCGCGCAGGGCCGTAACGGCTTTCAGTGATCCGAATAGCGTCTCTACGTTGGTCTTGAGAGTGGCGTCTGAAGTGGTGTTGAAATTAGGAGCGTTTACGTCAGAATTAAACGTAGCGGCACCAGCCGCAGACATATCAAGAGACAATGCAGTAATTTCTGTGCCTCCGTCATCACCTTTCAGCAAAATGTCTTTGTCCTGAACTTTAGACTTAATAACAAGGTCACTGGACACACCTTTAAATTCACCAACAGCCGTGCTGCCTTCATTCAAGAAAAGGCTTCCATCTGGCTTTAAAGTAATATGACCCGCAGCCGCTGCTGCATCTGTAGTCGCTATTTCCAGCGCACCATCTGCCGCGACAGTCAGCGTTGCCGTGTCTCCAGCCGATCCAGTCATCGTAATGACTTTGCCATCTATCGCAATGTCTCCCATGACCGTTGTCCCAGCCAGATTTACGTCTGTCAAAAGATCATAAACCACCGCGCCTGATCCTGCTCCATCTGTGGCGATCATTTTAACTTGACCAGCAAGAACCGCAACATTGGCTCCAGAGCCTTGGGTAAATGTCAGAGTTGCAGACGTTGCATTTTCAATCAACCAAACCTTTGAGATGGTTGCTGGCAAAAATGTTACTGTGCAAGCCTGACCACCGCCAGTTAGCTTCAAGTACATGCTGCGGTCAGCATCGGAAGCGCCATCCGCGAGTGTTATGTTGTCAGTAGAAGCATTGGCAATGGCGCGTGTGCCGTAGCTGAACGCCTCTGCAATTATCTCTAAGTTTAAGTTCGTGACCGTACCCCATGCGCCCGACTGATCGCCAGTCGCCATTTCATTAAGGCGTAAGTCATTATCATAGGATGAAGCCATATCAATCGATCCTTACAATTGCATTGCTTGCAGTTGCTGCTGGGAATACAATTTTAAAAGTACCACCAGAAACAGAAAAGTCACCGCCAAAATCAAGAATTGCGATTGCGCCTCTTGCGTTTGAAGATGCATCGCCCAGCGTCTTGTTGTAAATCAAAGCGCCACGGGCAGTGAATGTTGCGCTTGTCCATTCTGGATCGGCTGCGTCAAAAACTCCGCTTGTGCTGTTTTCGGTCACTGCCTTACTTGCCAATGCAACGCCTTCAGTGGTGTAGCCACTGCCGTTTGCAACTTCATTGCTGGTTATATAACCATCCGTTGCCGCGCTCAATGTTGCGCTGCTGGTGTACAACGCAATATAAATACTGTCGCTGTCTAGATGATGGTCGCCCAACATCACGTCTTTTTTAAAGAGCGTACTCATTGCTTGTGTAATTGACATTATATGCCTCCGTTGTATTCTGCTGCGTAGTCGCGTTGCATCTCTTGTACAGTAAATTGTGCAGCCTCGTCAAACTGGGTTTTATACAAGGATAAAGTCTCTGGCGCTTTTAAAAACGCAGAGGCTTCATAGAGAGCCGCAGCAAGCATAACCGCAGGCGCGTTGGTGTCTATCCATGTATTGGGGTTGCCGTTGCTTAGGCCCGTCTCAGGCGCGATAAAGTCCACGCTGTAGGCCAAGGTGGCTGATGGTGTTGGTGCCAATGTAATGACCGTGCCAGCCGTTCCTGCACTATCTGTGCTGTACATTCGTGGGGTGCCTTGTGTCACCGCATTGGGCCAATAGTCGCGGATATACGAGTCAACTCTGTGGTCGAGATACGTCACAACATTTGTGTCCGTAATTGATACCTGTCGGATCATTCTCGCCGTGGGAATTGTGTATGACGCCGTGCCTGCCACAAGATTAGCCGCAGCAGATGTCGAGCGAAAGCACGGCATATTTGGCAGTCGCTGAAAAACCATTTCTTCAGCCTGCGCTATGATCGTGTCAATAGACGCGACAAACTCTGTCGAGTCATCTTCCAAAAACGCTTGGATATTGGCTTTTAGTGTTGTGTAGCTCATGTTATTCGCCCCATCCATCCTCTCCCCAGCCAGCATTGCCCCAGCCAAGTATATTTATGCTTTCGCTTCCGACAGCGCCTGTGCCGCCAGCGCCCGTTGCAGTTGGAGAGCCTATAAGTGCCTCGTTTCCGACAGCGCCTGTGCCACTTGTGCCAGTCACACTATCGCTTAGTTCAACCACTACTGATGCAAATACAGGCGTATTTGCCTGCCCTCCCATAGCTGAGTGCTGGGTACAGTAGTAATAAAGTGTTGGTGCGCTGTCAGCCACAACTATCTGGGTATATGCATTTGCCTGCCCCGGTGTCCCTGACGTTGTCACACCTGTTGTGTATTCGCTGCCTCCACCATGCGTACCATTAGATGTAGTGCTAAACCGCAATGGGTGGCCGCTGTTGCTGCTGTCGGACTGATCGAAATAATACGTCCTGCTTTCCATCAATTCCAGCGTGTCTTGCTGAACGCCAGCGATAAAGTATTTGTTTGCACCGCCAACGCTCTGAACTGTCACTGCTAGAGTTTGCACTGCTGCTACATCTATTGCAACTTCTCCAGAACCAGATGATCCTGTGACATTTATTTCTGTAGTAATAAACAATGAAATACTGGAAACAGAACCTGTTCCACTAGCTCCAGTTACGGATGTGTTTTCCACATCAAAACTGGATATCTTTCCAACACCGCCCTTGCCGTGAACTCCAATGCCCGGCCTTTGACGAGGGTCTAAAAACGGGTCGTAATTAAATCCAACGAAAAACGTGACATTTTCTGGATCGTTATCGGGACGTGGATTAAATAGGGCTGTGGCATCAACAACATTTTTAGCAGGCGTAAGCTGCGGTTGTTTTGGCTCCCAATCTTCTGGCGATACGCGCAGGCCGTCCCAAGTCGTTTTTAATTGCGTATAGGGAACCCGAAGGCCACTTCTATCGCTTATCGCTTGAGATTTTTTGCCCCGTGCGTATTTTGCCATTTACGATAAATTCAGCGCAGTTGGCTGAACCCTCAGACTGACGCCATCATTGTCGGACGCCGCCGCAAACGTGAATGCCCTCTCGTAGATTTCGTTTAATATTTGAAATCTGTCGGGGGCGTTTTTTAACGCCAGCTTGCTTGCCAGCCCCGCGCAGATGCAGTCAGACCAGCGGTACGGTACGTCAGCGTCTTGATTGCTGGCCGTGATATCATCAAGCTGATTTACCGACCAGTAGACCATGCTGTATGTGGTGACGTTTGGTATCTGCCAGATGTAAAGCAGGGGCGTGTATTGCTTGTCCAGCATATACTGTGACGGCTTGCCCGAAGATGTTTTGTTTGGCAGTTGATTATAGTCGGCAATCGACACACGATTAATGATTTGATCAGATGTGTCTGTGCCTGCGCTGTCCCGAATGACGGCGTCCATAATGTCTATAGTGCCAACAGGCAGCGTGTAGGGCGTTGTCTGGCCGTTTACCAGTGTCAGCGTCTGTTGCTTTACCGCCCAGTAGTTGATGCCTCGGTTGGCCCACTCACTAAATAACAGGTTTAGGCTGCGCCTTGCCGACACAGCCTTGTATCCCGTTTGCGTCTGTGGATCGATCCCACACCGCTCGTAAGCCTCCGCGATGATTTCTTCAACATCTGGGCGAAACGCTACTGTGTCTGAAGTCGCCATGCTGCGCCCCTAATTAATATTTCTTCACCGCTCGGATGATCACTTGGTATGCATCACCAGCCGCGCCAGCCCCAGTTGTTGTAAACTTGATGTCTCCAGTACCGTTTGCACCATATGATGCGGTATTAGGCAAGCCACCAAATCTCTCAAAACTTTGATAACCCTGCTGATCTTCTGCCAGATGCATAACAATTATGTCAGTATCAGCGTCTGCCAATACTTGAACTGTCATGCCGCTTAGAACCCAGTGACATTCAATTATTTTAAGGCCCGTGCAAGTTGCGCCATCCGCACTTGCCACCAAGGCAGACACGTCTATTTTTGACACTGCGCTTTCGTTACCACCATCGACATATTGATATTGGAATGCAAACACGCATTCATGTGTGTTGTCGATGATTGTAGTCGATGTTGTAATATCAGCCATATTAATCTCCTAGATTGTGAAGTGGGGGTTGCCCCCCACCAGATTAATTAAGCAATTTGCACATATTCAATAATGAACGTGAAAGAACCCGCAGTGGTAGCGTCTACTGTATTGGTGATATTACAGAAGATTGTACGTTCCGCAGAAGTGTACTGAGCAGAGGCAGGAGCAGTTGTTCCACTTTGTGTTTGTGCAACAAGAGTTGTTGTCGTTACATTTCCAAGAACAACTGTTGTGCCGCCGTCTAGAATTTCATCAGTAACAGCCGCAACAATTTGCGCTCCAGAGGAAGATGTACCAACTTCATAACCAATATCACCAGTTCCAATTACAGGGGCTGTGGCGCAAAAGATTTTTATGTCAGTAATAATTGTATTGGCAGGCTGTGTGAACTCACCAATTGCTGGGCTATCTCCAGCCGTAGTATTTACGGTCACGCCTGTCGCAAAACCAACATGCTTTACATATTTATTTGTGACTATGCCTGTGGACGCTGTATTTGCAATTGTAGTATAAGCACCTGTAGTTGCATTTTTAGAAACTACTTGAAAACCGCCCTCTGAACGTACTGGGCCTGTGAATGTTGTATTAGCCATGATGATCTCCTGTCGTGGCAAGTGTCAGCCACATTGTGCGGCTGTCAGGGATGTCGGCACAATACAACAGGTTTGAACAAAAAGAAAGGGCGATCCGAAGACCGCCCCAGTTTGACCCAACAGGAAGAGAAGATTGGGTTGTTTATGCTGCGCCCTCGGTTCCGAATACGCCGCGCCAGTCAGTAAAGCCAAAGCTATAACGCTCACGAACTTTGTAACGGACGTTGCCAGTCTCAAAGTCACCTTCCATGCCCTTTTTCATTGCTGAACGGGTGAAGTGCTTGAGACCGTCTGGAACGTCAGTCGTAATGAAGAACGCATCAGGATCGGTCAGACGGCGCATGATGTGATAGCCCTTGGGCAGATAACCACCAGCCTTAATGGCGTTGATGTCGTTATCGGCTGTACCAGCGCGAAGCTGGCTTTCCAACAGGCGCTCTGCGGTAAACTGATAGGCAGTTGGAATAACCAATTGCATACCCTGTGCCGCGATGCGAAGGCCACGATCATCTTTCATGTCGCTGATGTTAATCAGGATCGACTCAAGAGATGTCTCGGACAGATCAGCCGCCGTGGCAAGCACGTTAGACTGAATGCCGTTCTGTGTTGGGTGCGATGCACTCAACAAAGTTTGACCGTCACCACCAGTGTATCCAGAAGTCTGAGAGAAGTTTAAGACGTTTGCAGCCTTAATTTCTTTGGTCGATGCCATAGACCGTGCCAGCGCCTTTGTGTAACGCGAGGCAAGCGAACCATACTGACCGTCCTCTTCAGCTTCCTCAGTGATTGAGAACGCCAAGGCGACAGTTTCGTGCTGATAACGCGCGGTCCACTGTTGGCTTGCGCTGTCATAAGAGACCGCTCCACCCTCAGTTTTTGTTGGCGCTTGTCCAAAACCACTCAAAAGCACGTCTTCTTCGTAAGCCTTTTGAGAGCTATTCGATTCAAAGACCGCAGTGTATTCGGCGGGGTAGCTGTCGTACTCAAGTCCAAAGAGAGTATTCAGACCCGGCTCTAGAGTTTTCGCAAAACTCGCTCTATTCATTGCCATTTGTCATGCCCTCCTTATATACCAGCGACATTGGTGCCAAGAAGATGCTCATTAATGGTCACCTCCATGACAGCATTTGCGCCGAATGCGTTGTCTGGAGTTTCATGCAGAGCAAGGATTTTACAGGTTGCGATGCCTGCTGCCATTGTTCCACTAATTTCAAAACCAGATTGACCAGTAATGGTCGAGCCTGCGCCTGCCACAACATCAGCGCAGTTGCCGATATTTGTTTGGGCGGTTGTGCCAGCAGACTGAACCTTAAACACAGTGTATGGATCGTCATACACATACGCGATGATGTCTGTCGCGGTTGTGCCTGACGGCCAATATTCACTGTATACATATGATCCGTCAGATGCTGTGTACGAACACCCATCAAACACACCAATGTTATTGGTTTCAGTTGCAGTGTGAGGTGTAAGCGTACCCGCAGCGATAACAATCACCAGATCACCCTTAAAGATGTTCTCCGCAAGCTCACTTGCGATGGTGTATTTGTTTGTGCGAGGCGCATTACCGCTCATGTGACGGATCGGGACAAACCCGAATGCGGCGTCTACATTTGCCATGTTTCGCTCCTATAGCGTAAAGATTAATCGCTCATGGCAGACAATTGCCTGCCGCGACTGGTTTCAGACTTGCGCTCTTGATAAAACGCTTGCCCACTACGCCGTCCTAACGCATCAAGTTCACCTGAGACTGCTTCATTTTGCTCTGTGTTTTTATTCTGCCAGAACGCCTTTTGTGAGGCGTGCTTTTGTTCTGGCATTTCACATAGCAACATGCCTTCAATCCCTACTGATCCTGTCCACTGTCCGTGATTGATCGTCGGAAACAACTTCTCTTTCACAGTGTCAGCGGAGCGTGGCTCCCAACCTTCGCGCATTCTTTTATACACGTTGTCGGGGGTGTCCTTCCCTTGAATCGAGGTTGCGACCCAGCGTTGGACATAGCCGGGACGGGCTTCTGGTGCGTCCAACAGTGCTGGTGGTTTCCATGCGGCTTCTGGACGAACTTCTTCGTCCCGCACAGATGATCGTGATTGCTCGGCTCTTGAGTTTCTCTTTTCAGACATGACTATTGTTCCCTCTGTTGACGGCGAATTTCGGCTTCGTATTTCTTGAGACCACGTTCATCGTTTATACCAAGTTCCCTAGCCATGCGGAGTTGCTCTTGCGTCATACGCACACGATTGCCCTTATAAGCTGAAGACCCGCCCGTAGTGGGGGCGACTGGAGACCTACCTTTTGGTCTTTGCTTCGGACTTGGCCCCGATCTTAACTCAGGAAACACTTTTTGTAAACGCCCGTTAAGTTGCGAATAATATTCATCGCTATTCTTATCGAAACCCTCTAAATCTAGCTGCACGTCTATCGCCCGTGCCGCCGCTGTTTCTCGCTCAAAGCCAGTGGCATTGAACCAGTTATTTTGCTGCCACCAGCCCATTGCCTTCTCAGGTGGCTGGTTGCCCTGCGCCTGCTGTTGGCGCTGTGGCTGCTGTTGTTGGCGTTGCTGCTGTCGCTGCACGTCCTGCCGCCGATATTGATCAGTGGCCTGTGCAACGCGCATTGCCGCTCTCATGTCGGCTATCTGCTCTTGGAAGTTAACTTGGGCGTCAGTGTCACCTTCCTCCACGGCCTTGTGCAGCGCCTGCTTGGTCTGCTGGTACTTCGCGTTAAACTCTTGCTCGGCGTTCTGCTGCGATCCCTGCTCCAGACGCTCTAGCCGCTTTTGCAGTTGCGCGTTTTGCGCCTGTATTTGCTGCGCCTGTATTTCAGCCTCCCTGCGCTGCGATACGAGCTTGCTGATGCGCTTCTGCACCTTGGGGCCGTAGTCTGGCTCCTGCTCCTCCGCAACATCAGCGGCCTCCTCCTTGGCCTCTTTGACGGGATCGTCAGTGATTTCTATTTCAAAATCTTCTGGCTCACCCTTGGCCGCTTGGATTTCGGCCTCGATTTCTTCAAGAATTTTCTCTTGTTCTGACATTGCCCTACCCCAAATATGCGGCGACTTCGACGCCCTCTGGCAGAATAGACGTTAGTTCATCGTCATTCAGCAGAAGGAATTTCACGCCCTTTACAACAATTTTCTGACCAGCGTATTTACCGTAAGTCACGCGATCTCCGATTTGTGGCATAACGTCAGACTTCCAACGCTCCCCCGTGTCGCGGTCACGATATGCTAAGTCACCCATTGCACAGACGGTGCCGTGGGCGGTCAGGTATTCCTCGTTGTCTTTTGAGGTGTCTGGCAGCAGAATGCCGCCTGCGGTTGTCATCTTTACCTGATTAGGCTGAACAAGAACCTTCCAATTCATTGGAATTGGGATTTGATGAGAGCCAATCGTCGCGCTGGTTTCTTCATCAGTGTATATTGCGTCATGTTGATGAGACATGTTATTCATCCTCTTCGTTTAAAGTTTTGATCGTGTCATGGATTACGTCAGCGGCCTGCTCCAGCCCCTCCGCAATTCCCACGTTTTTTTGGTACGCCTCAAAGTCGGACATTCGACCCCGAAGCATACCGTCAGCTATTTCAAGCCGTCTCTTTTCCAGATTGTTTCTTATCTGCTGGAGCAGATCGCTTATCGTCATTTTTAACGCCCCCCGACATGGAGACCCCAGTGACGTGTACTGTTACGTCTTTATTTTCCGACATCAGTATCCCCTCTTCATTGATTTCGATTTCTTCTTCTTAATCGTTTTTTTCTTGGTTGCAATCTTTGTAGGTTTCTTTTTACCATATGACATATTTTTTGTTCCTTGTTTCATCAGGGAGGGGAAGCTGGCTCTACTGAGTGACATCGTAATCACCAGCGGGGTTTTGCATTTCCATCAGCCTTGCGCGTTCTGCGGCTGTCATGGGTGGTGTGAAATTTCCATACAAAAGCTCATCAAGCTCTTGCGGAGTTAAAGGCACGTTTGACTGTGCTGGGCTTGGCCCTTCAAATTGGTCTAAGGCTCCGATTTGATTTATTTGCCGATTGCTTGAAGGATTTCTAATTAAGCTAGAAGCAGCATTATCTCTCACCATTTCCATTGGCGTGGGAATTGGAGCTTTTCTGCTTAAATTTCTTAAAAAATTTACAATATTCATCAGACCTGTCCTCCAGACAATTCTCTTGCCAATATTTTTAGGGTATCAGCAAAACCCTTGTCCAGTTCTTTTGCAGCCATTGCAAACTTGCGTGGCGATACATCGTCAGACTTTAGACCACGCCGCTCCAAAAACTTCTTGGCGGCTCTGATCTCAGCCTGCGCCACTCTTTTTACTGCCGCTCTAGCCATTTATATCTCTCCTGCATTCATCATGGCTTAAAATTCCACAACGCACCACCACGATTAACGCGCCAATCTTTGGCCTTGTTAACGTCTTCATCATAAAATTCCCACATATCTTCTCTTTTAATTGGAAATCCTTGCTCTGCAAAATCAGAAAGGCGCGGCCTTTGGCCTGTCTGCGTGATATTTGCCCCAGCCCGTGCGTATGCCTCGCCCATACTTGTGCGATAGCCCTCGTCGTAATCCCAATTTCCAGTTAAACTTTCTTGTGGGTCTCTTGTTCTTGTCGCGTTGAGATAAACCTCATCGCTGATACGGCCTTGAGATTTCAAAAATCTTAACCATTCTGCGGCAATCGTTGGATTTGTGCCTATTGGCATTCCAAACTTTTCTTGAACAACGTGTCCGACTTCGTGATCAATTATTTCTTGCTCACTAAATCTGCCTCGATTTTTTGATGGCCCAACAAATAAAGCAGTGTATTCGTTTGGTGCGCCACGAATTGTAAGGCCACCAGCAAGGTTTAGCCTATCACCCTCAACCTCTCCGACCTTCACACCTCTAGCCGCATTGCCAAGAACTTTTTTGATTTCGCTATCATCCAAATAGTCATCTAGGGTCATGGCACTGGTGTCTTGAAGTATTTCTTCAGAATTTTTGTATTTTGGCAGCGTCTTTCCCGTATATGCCGTGCCAGTGTCATACATTAGCTCACCTTTAATTGGGTCTCTAAACGCACGATCTAAGTCCCAAATGTCAAAGCCCTGATCTTCTGCCGTTATCACATCGTCCAAAAATTGTTTGTAAGACGGGACTTTTTTGGCAAGACTGTTTAGAAAAACAATCGGCCCAGCAACGTCATAGCTGCCCTCTGGTAGACCGTCAGTTGGCAATACGCCATATTCTTTGCGATCATCTAAAGCCATTAGCCGCCTGTCCTTCGCCAGTCATCAACGATATTTTGTAGCCTACGCAATTCCGCGCCATCTGGCATTCCTGTTGGGTCTGTTGCCCAGTCTGGCATGATACCAATTTTTTGTGGAGCGTATTTTGTTGTTTCTCCGCTTGCCTTTGCATTGAATATTTCATCAGGGCCAAAGTTTAAATAACTGTTTTGGCCTGTTGTTTCCGAAGCCATTGCTGGCAGTGCATCATCGCTAAACATCCGTCTGTGTTCTAAGAACGCTCGTTCTTCGCCTTTGCTTCGGAAGAAAGGATTGCCCGGCCCAAAGTGTCCGTATGCATCGTGGACAACGCGAAACGCATCGTTTGCGGTTGCATCGTCCATTGTTCCGACACGGCCCACATTTCTTAACAGCGGATTTTTAGCAACTTCAAAGTCATTGGCTGTGGTGCCTGTGCCATATCCATCTCTTGTTGGGAAGGTCACAAGGCGCTTGTTCGTAACAATATCACCGTATCCCATAGCAGGCGATGCACCGTATGGATACGGCGTGTTTGGCGCTAAGAAATCTAATTCTATGCCAGTTTTATCCAAAGATCGAAGCTGCCCCAGCGTCTCTTCAATCAATGCTTCATAAGCCCTGCGAACAGCGGGGTTCGTGGGGTCATCTTTCATTTGCTGGTAAGCAGCCGCCACCAGCCTTGCTCTGTCTTTATTTAACTCTGGATATCCTGTGACATCGTATCCATCACCAGCATCTATGCCGCGATCCTTCATATATCTTGATGCAGCGTTTTGTATTTCTGCAATAGGCCTAGCCTCCACGCGAACAGCGTCTCCAGCGCCCGTGGGAATAATGGTGCTTAGTGGCCTACCCGTTGGGCCAAGATTGGTTTCTGCTCCCCGTCCTGCGGCCTCTACCAACCCACCCTGACTTGATGTTTGAGCGCCAACGCGAACAGGAGCTTGTGCAAAGCCTGTTTTGCCATATCGTGCGATAGGCACCAATGCACCAAATTGTGCATACATGGGGTCTAGAGCTTCTGGGAATGACAGCAAATCACGCGCAAGCCGATCTTCATCGTTCTCACTTTGAAACGGAACTTGTTCAGCCACAACGCCAGCGCCATATCCAAACAATCCCAATGCACTCAGTATTGCTGATGATGATAAATCGGCAGCACCTCCAATTAAATATGCTGCCTGCGCCCCTCCAACATATTTATTCCAAGAGCCAAGGGCTGTTTCTGCTGTGCCTTCTCCAGTCAGCGCAGCTTTTGCAATCGCCCCAACATTTCTGAACATTTTGTTGCCAAACCGAAAGCCATAATTCGACAACATTTCTTCTTTGTTTTCTTGTGAAGCAACGGTTCCACCAATATCAGCCCGTGGAACACCACTGTCTATTGCATCTTGTCTTAGCCTATTTTCTTCATATTGCGCCATTTCTTGGAGCGTTGGGACAGTGCCGTCATCATACGCAAAATTGCTTTGTGGAAATGGATCGCCTTTGCTGGGATTTCTTTCTTCCAACATTGCATTTTCAAACGCCAAAAACTCTTCGCGCATAGAGTTTTGCTCGTCAGCCGCAGCCTGCGAAGGAATGTTTAGCTGTCCATCTGGCCGATACGCCACATTTGAAAAGTTTTCTTCTTGCCGTCCATCTACTGTCAAAAGTGCCATATTATCACCACGCCTTGCAAGACCAGTATCTGGCCTTGGTTTTTGGGCCGGGGTTATCACAGTTGTGACGCGCCCTAAAATTAGATCGTCTGCCCTTTTGGTTTTTCTTGATTTTCATGTTGGGGTCGCCAAAGGTTACGCGCTTTACCCTGTCGCCGTCCGTAACGTACACCACAGACTTTTTCTTGCCGTGGCTGGTCTCGCCCTTCGCAATTCTGCGCGGCTTGTTCAGTGTGACGCTCTTGCCCTTGTACGTTGCCATTCAATAAATCCTCGCCTTGTCAGGATCGACCAGCCTTGGAACACAATATGCAACGCCAAAATCTTTTGTATTGCTGTGGTATCCGTAGCGCCTCACGATTTCTCTTGCGTAGTAATTACACGTTTCTAGCTTGCGAAACAACATATCATCGCTGACCAGCTTACGATCATCAGCAATACCGATATATAAAACCAAGGCAAAGACGTGTACCACTCACGCATTGGCCCTTTTCTTTGCGGTTTCCGACAGGTCTTTCTTGTGAACCAAAAACTTACTGGACGCCGTGTGACGTGCGCCAGACATGACCCTGCCCTTTGCGTCCTTGTGTGTTGCGCCCGTATGCTCTTTGCCGTTCTTAAAATAGTGCTTTACGCCTTTAGCCATTATGATGCTCCATTTGGCGCTCTATGTCTGCTTCAATCGCAGCATCTTCTACACACTCTTGCAATTTCCGTGCGTACTCATTGCGAAGACGGTCAGCGCGTTCCCTTATAAAAGAATCGGCACTGATCTCTTCAAGCTGAATTTGTTTTGAAATACCCATTACGCTTTCCTCTTTTTTACTGGTTTCTTTGCGGTTTTAGCCGCAGCCTTAAACGCGCCCTTGGCTGGTGCGCCCTTGGCCCCAACCTTACGCATTTTCTCGCCAGAGCCAGCGGCTATGCGCTTTTTCTTTGCAGCAATGTTCGAATATAATCCCTGTTTAGCCATTAGGTGCCGTCCTCCTCTGGTGGAAGTTCATCTTCAGATGGCAATGCGCCTAAAGCAGCTCCACCTATTGCCAGTGGCACACTAAACATAGTGCTATTACCAGCAGCAATTGATCGGTTTGTTCTTGGGGCAATCACTCCAGTATTAAATTGTCCAGAATATTCTTCGATGAAATCACGCGCCTGATCTGGTGTAAGGTCTCCACGATCAACAGCAGACCAAACAGAATTGACCTTTGTTTTTAGATCAACGCTTTTATTGTTGAAAAGACCCCTTATGCCCTCCCAAACAATAGACTGCGTTTCTCTTGGTAAAAGTCCACGTTGATCAGCAACAAATCTATAATCATCTGCCGTTAATCCATATAATCCTTTTGCACCCGTTCCTTTTGATGATCCCCCAGCCATGCCCAAACCTTGTGAAGTTAGCTGATCGTTGCCAGCCAATGGCCGCATCATACCAGCCGCAATGGCGTGTGTGTCGATTGTAACATCGCCCATGTCAGAGAATGGAACTTCAATATTATTAAAAAAGTTTCTGACCTTATGATTTCCACCCATTGCATCAGATATGATGTTGAAATCACCACCGCTTTCAATGGATTGAATGGCCTTGCCAATGTCGCCAAAGCTGCCCCAGCCAATATTTGCGGTAGTGTTTGCATCTTTTTTATTAATTATGTCGCCAATGTCGCCTTCTGGCGTGAGGGCGCGATATGTACTGGGGTTGTGGGCTTGATCATATGCTCTAACCCACATTGCTTTTTGCTCTATGGTCTCAAGGTCTTGATAAGATTTGCCCTTAATGCTTTCCCAAATTCTTTTATTTGGGCTATTTTTTTCTGTTGCTACAAATGTTGGATATCGCTTCGCAACATTGGTCATTTCTTCTGACCAAGGAAATGCACGGTTGTTAATGACGGCATCCACAACGCGCTCACCAAGAGATGCGTTTTTAAACCAATCCATTTGGGGTGATAGAGCCGCCAATACGCCAGACATTGATTGCCTTGGTAAACCGTATTTAATTGCAAGCTCTTCAGAAAATCTATTGGCACCAACGTACCAATATTTGGCACGATCTTGAAACTCATCAGGCAGTTTATCCATAATCCAGTTTAGATTTTCGCGCTGCATTGCACTGACAAAATCTGCTGCGTCTGCCTCTGGTAGACCTCTTATGCCTTTAAAGCCGGGGAAATATGTCTCCAAATCTTCATATGTATTTTTCTTTGGGTTTGTTTCCGCTTTTCGACCAGACGCCAAAAATTCCATATTTTTGCCTAATATGTTGTCTTTTGGGCTTCCAAGACCTTCCATAGATGATCTGCCGATTGTAAGGCCACCGCTATAAACTTCTGGCTTTGGTTGTTCACCACCAGTGTTTGGCGTTCCTTCTCTTGGAACACGGGTAGAAATACGGCCAGTTGGCCCGAATGAAGGATTGGCCCCCGGTACTTTGCCACTGACTAAGGGGCCAAGAGCGCCAATAGGATTTCCTGTTGCTGTCGATGCTCTCAATAAAGCGTTTATATTAAACGGCCCTGCCATCTACTTGCCCCTTTTCTTTTTGCCATATCCAGCGGCGTGGGCAGCGCGGCCCTGCTTCTCAGCTTCGGCCTTGGTTCTATAAACCTTGCCCTTGCTGCCCCAGCGATAGCCGCCCTTGACCTTCATAACGGGCATTAGTGACCGCCAAGCAGCTTGTTCATCATGTCGTGGACATTGCCGCCATCAAGTTTCATAACCTTGATTTTCATGTCTTTGCCGCTTGGCACTTCCATCATTTCTTCGTCAACGTCTTCGTAATCGTCTTCGTACATGGCATCTTCGCCATCAATTCCAACCATCGCCTGATGGCACAGCAGCAGGAAGTTAACCAATTGATCGTCGGACAGATCAAGTCCGTCTGCGTCATGCGGGAAGCCCATTTTCTGCAAGAATAGGGTTGCATTGTCTTCCATGTTTTCGACTTCTACCTGTGCCATGTCGGCCTCCTTTATCGTCTTAGTTGTGGGCGCGTCTGTCCCATTGTGCCTAGATTTGCTGGGCGTGGTTTTGGGCGTGGCGATGTTGGCAGGGCGTAGTTTGGTGCCATTTCATCAGCCAGTTTATTATTTGCCATTGCGCGATCCATGTCGGACTGCGTCATTGACGGCTCCCGCTGCGTTGGGATTGCCTGCGGCATGGACATATCAGGTGGTGCGCCTGTGCCGAAGTCTGGACGGCCCAATGGTGCGCTGGACGCTGGCATATTGCGCTCCATTTGGGTTACAACTTGCGCGATGGCTTCGGCCTGATCGTCTTCAAACAGGCGAACATTTGAAATGTCTTCGCCACGGGACATTGCTGCGTTCAGCTTTCCCTTTGCGTCATCAACAAGAGACATTACCTCGTTGAATACCTCTGGATTTTGCCGCAGAGGCTCTGGGGCTTTTAGTATTGCTGAGATGTATCTCTGCATTAGATTTATCTGTGTGTTTGCCATGTTGGTGTCCTATGTGGGAGTAAGTCCAAGATTTGTAATTTGTGTTAAATTGTGTATGGCTTCCACCCCGTCTGGGTATTTAACATAATAAGTCCCGTCACCATTATCACGGACTATGTAATCATCTTTTTCTGATGCATTGTAATCAAAATAATTGTCTAAGACAGTAGGCTCCTCAACAGCCGCAGCCTTCCTGAATGCCCGTGGGTTTATGCGTCTATACGCATCAATAACGTCTTGGGGGGGAGGCTTGCCGCCCTGATTAAAGATGCTGTTTGTACTCTTAGCCAATCGCTCTTGCTCTTGCGCTGCTGTGAGATTGCCCTGACCAGTTAAGACTTGGCCCATAGTTCTAGCGTCTCTGCCAAATTGCCTTGCAAAGGCTTGCACTGGCTGTGGCGTTAAAGCTAGACCCGCATCCCTAGCCGCGCCAGTAAAACCCCTTACAAAAGCGCCCGGCATTCCACCACCCTGCAAGTATTTTGCAGCCCCAGTGGTTTTCATAGTGTCCATATTGCCGCCACGCGCTGCCTCCGCAACTACTGAACCCCGTGGCAATGCGCCAGCAGCGTTGCTGATCCCACTGATGAAGTTGTTTCGATTGTCATAGGCATTGGAAATGCTGTTGTTTCTATTCGCCTCGGACGCTGATTTCCCTGCCGAATATTCGTTCTGAGAAATGTAATTATCGTTGTCCGTATCCAAGTTGGCGGCACCCCCTCCGCTAAACTGTGCGCCAGATTTACCCGGCCCACCGCCGTCAAACATATCGCCAACGCTTTCATAGCCAAGAATAGCATAGGAAGGCACACCGTCTGGCCCAGCAAGTACGGGCGCATCATTTCGATACTCTTGCAGCAATTGCTCCTCGGACGGGTTGATATAAGCCAGCATGTGCGGCTGATTGCCAATCACCGTCTGTCGTGGAACCATATTTGCAAACGCGCCGTTCTGTCTATACATTTTGTCGTTCATCACGCCATTCCCTGTTGTTGGGGTGGCCCCTGCATGGGGGGCTGCTGCGGTGCGGAAACTTGTGCGGCGTCTGATATGGCCGTCAAGGCACCCATTTCACCAGCGCCCATGCGCTTGCGAATTTCTGCCACTTTATTCATTAAATACTTATTCATGTCTATGGGTGGCTGACCCCCACCTTGGGAGGGAGGTGGGGGCTGACCACCCTGCGCTTGCTCTGTCGGCTGACCGCCGAAGGCCGCAGGATTAATTGGGGGCAAATTATAGGATCGTGGGGGGTACATTCTTCATTGCCTCCATTTGAATTTTCGCGGCGTTTTTCTCTCGCTCAAGCTGCAATTCGGCTTCCAGCTTTGTGACCTTTGCCTGCAAGTCGGCCTGCGCCTTTGCCATTTCGATCTGCATATCCTGACGCGCTTCAGCCTGCTTGATCTCAATGTTGGATTTGGCCTTGGCCTGATCGGCAGCAATTTGCGCCTGCGTTCTGGCCGTGAGGGCTTCGGTCTCCAGCTTTGCCAATTGCTGCGCGTATTCCAACGGATTGCCCTGACCCTGTTGCTGCTGACCCACGCCCCTGATGGCTTCGATCTGCTTCATCTGGGGTGCGGCCCTGACCACTTCTGCGGCCCGTTGGCTGATAATGCGATCCTGCTCTGGATCAACATTCTCAAACTTGAAGTCGGGGTCTTTGAAGTTTGGCAGTGGCGGCAGTTCCATTGCCACGCCTGCCTGCATTCTGAGGCGATACAGAAGCGCGATATGCTCCGCGATGTGGGCAATTAGGATCGGCTGCATGGTCTTAGCGCCGGGGTTGCCTGCCAAAGATGGGTCTTGCAAAAATTGCATATGCACCGCGATGTGCGCCTCATGGTCTTGCTCAATGAATGCACGAATTGGCTTGCCATACATCACGCTCATATTTTCATCGATGCAGTCCATCTGGACAGCTTCTTCTGGCTTTTTCAGTATTTCATCGATGTTCTGGATGCGGATCGCCTCGTACATGCGCTTGTACGCTTGGTACATATCGTGAAGTTGAGGCGCGGCCTGCGCCATTTGCAGAACGGCCTGTGCCTGCGCGATGCGCTGGGCGGTGCTAAATATGTTGGGATCGGACACAGGCACGATGTCAATGCGCTCATCAAAGTCAGCGGCATAGATCGTTTCGGCTGCGCCAGCGCGTGAGAACGTAAACTCTTCTGGCAGATTTTCTGCGTTTAGAGCCGCCAGCATTTTAAATTCTTGGCCCTGCGCGTAGTGCAGGCGCTTGTGAATTGCGCTGAACGCCTTTGATCCCTGCTCAATCAGGGCCACGGTGCTGCCCACTGGCGCGTTGGGATTTACGTCACC
>Ga0222629_1000232_pt1 | contig 20823 bp, 24 predicted proteins | sample AntAcemetagenom1_FD_179847 | JGI IMG/M metagenome (GOLD analysis project Ga0222629, IMG submission 179847) | Saline water microbial communities from Ace Lake, Antarctica - #1 | ecosystem: Environmental > Aquatic > Non-marine Saline and Alkaline > Saline | place: Antarctica: Ace Lake | collected... | reverse complement strand
TAAGCATCTACTAATAATTCAAAATGATCGGTATCAGTTAATAAATCTCCAATAACACTATCTGCTATACAAATATAAACATTATTTAATTGACCAGCAGTTGTAGATTTAATCATATCTCTAATAGAAAAAGCTGATGTTGTAGTAGTAGCAGAAGTTCCTTGATAAGTTCCAAGTTCTTGTGTTACTGAAATTTCTCCAGAAGCATCAAAGGCTAAAATTTTATTTGCTCTAGCAGTTGCACCTACAGTAAATTCTGTAGAAGTCATTGTGTTTGTTCTTGATAATTTTATTGATCTATCAGAATCTTCAGAAACTTGTTGCGCAACCATAGTTCCTCTATCCAAACCCTCTTCATGTGTCTCCGCAGGGAATGGATCATTAGCAATATAATCTATTGCTTGAGTTTGTGGGACATTTCTTCTGATTACAACAGTTTCACCAGTTGCTGGAATATTACCACCGGTAAATGTAATACTACCACCAGATGCGTCTCCTGCACCTGTTACTGTATAGTGTGTTGATATTGTTTTAGTTGTTTCTGCACCTGTTGCATTAGTTCTAATAATAACTACAAGATCGGAATCTAATAAAATTCTAAATTGATAAGCAAAGACGGTAGTACTTGCATTACCATTGTGAAAATTCTTAATAATTGTTGTTGAGACTGTCATAACTTAAAAACCTTTATTAGTTAAAGATGGTTTTGTAAACAAATATTCTTGGTTATATTCTTTTTTCATTCTTTTTTCTACTCTTTTTAATACACCTGGAGACATAGTTTCCATCATTTGATAACCTATCATATAATCAAAACCAGCCTTTATATAAAATAAATTTGCAAAAGGTATATTTTGACTTACTGCTCTATATGCTGCTTGTCCTGCTGCACCACCTTCACCACGAATACCATAATTTATAGCCAACAAAACATCAGCTATAGTTGTAGCACCTGGTCCAACTAAACCAGAAACAATGCTACCAGAATCTCTTTGTTCTCTAAATAACACATCACCATAAATACCTAATCCACCACCTTGTGCAGCTGCTGCAAACCAAGTTGATTTTAATCTTGGGTCTCTTAATTTTTTACCTCTTAATAAATCTTTTAATGACATAGCAACATAACCCATTAAAACAAGAGTTACAAATGTAGCTGCCATTCCCCTTATACCTCTTCCTATATCTTGATTTGGTCCAGCTTTTACAAAACCCATATCTCTTCCTACAACCATATTAACAAGAGCCATTGGAAAACCTTTAAATTGACCTAAAAAAGCAATAGCTTCTCCCATTCCAGTTCCTTTTAATAATCCCTGTGTCATTACTCCTTTTACTCTAGCGTCTGGTTGAATAACAGCATGGATTGATCTATCTATTAACATTCCAGATACTGAATATTTAAAATTAGTTTTTGCTTGTTGTAATTCTACTTTACTTAAATCACTTCTTCTTAAAATTCTTTCCATATCAAGATCAGAAATATTTTCTAATTGAGAAATATTAATAAATTCTTTTCCATTACTTGCTTTAACCATTGCTTGAGTTCTAATAACATCCCATTTTACAGCATCTATATTATAAACATTAAATAAATTTTGTAAGGGTTTATTTAATTCATTTAATTTTAAATTTTTTTGTTTAGCATAATAGTTTGCCATACCCAACATTACATTTTCTTTTAAAGTATTGGTCCACCAAGTTAAAAGATTTAATTGAAAAAATGTTCTTTGAACTTTTGCCATGTCTCTAGTTAAATTATCTCCTACTTGACTTCTACTAGACATATCAGTTATTACACCATCAACCATAAATCCTAATCCTTCACCTATTTCTTTAAACTCCGGTGTTTGTCTAATTTGTGCAAGAGCAGCCATTGCATCAGCCATATTACCTAAAAATACATCACCTTGATGATTCATTTCTGATCCATAAATAGCTAAATCAGCAGTAGCTGAAATACCAGCACCACCTAATTTTGATACATTTCCAATACCCCTACCTATTGCTCCTACTTTAGCTAAAGTAAAATTATCAGGTGTATGAGCAGAACCATCTATTTCATTCATCCATTTTTTAAATGGTTCAGCACTTTTTATTTTTCCTGTATTTCTTCCTGATTCTGCCAAAACTTGTTGAACACCTAATCTAATTTTTTCAAAATTATCTATAGGTTTAGTTCCTAATTTATCTAACATTCCAATATTTCTTCCAGCTGTCATTATTCCAGAATAAAAAGATTCTTGTAATGTTCCAGTTCCAAATTTTAAATGATAATTAAACCAATCATCTGCAGTTTTATAATGTAATACTCTTTGAGAACCAGCACTTTTTGCAATATCTTTTGATCCATAAATATTACTTGCGGCATCAGACATTTGAATTTTATTTCCAACTAAAGTGTTATAAATATTAAGCATATATAAATCTATATTATCAGTAGTAGCAAATGTTCTATCCCCATCTAATCCTTGCATGGCAAAGTTTTTCCAAGCAGTAAAATTTTTATTATAATTTATATCTGTTCCCTTTAAATCTGGATTAACTGCAATGTCATCTAATTTTAAACCTAATCTATTAGCAGCAGATCGTACTTCAAACATATCGTTAGTATGTTTTACAACCCACCCCCACATTTTAGGAATATTTGCTCCTTTAGAATTTAAAGTTTTTCTTAATTTTTCAGAAAATTCATGCATAACTTTTGCAACTTCTATAATTTCTGGGATTGTTTCTGTTACTCTAGGTTTTATTCCTGCTCTTTGTTCTGTTAAGGTTTGTTCAGCAGCAAGTTCCGCTATAGTTCTATTAACTCTTCTTTGAGTTTTTTCATCCATATCTTTAAAAAAAGTAAATACACCCGCATCTTTAAATCCTTTATTTGCTTCAGTAAATAAATTTGCTATTGCAGAATTTTGTGCAACAGAAACAGAATCTCTTGCTCCAGTTAGTTGATCATTTGATCCTACTAATATTGAAGCCAATCCTTCAAATTCATTATTAGCAAAAGTAGTTAATACTTTTTCTTGAGCTTTTCTTATTAATATTTCATCTTTTATAGCATTGATTCTGTTTTTTTGTTTTTGAGCCTTCATTTGTGCAGTAACATCTTTTGCTATTGTATCTACATCTACTTCTTTAATAGAAGAAAGTTTTTTTTCTGCCATTGCTGTTTTAATAGCATTTATTATTTCTTCTTTTTGTATAGTTTTAATAGAAGATTTTTTTAATAAACTTTCTACTCTTGCTATGCAACTACTTTTAGCCATAATTATGTATTTCCATTTTCACAGTTAATAAAGTCTGATACTATTTCTTCAGTTTGTTTTGAATTTGCATTAAGATCATCAAGAGCTTCTTTTGTTTTTGCTAAAACATCTGGCATACCTTCATTTCCATAATCTGTTTTTAAAATTAAACCTCGTTCAGTTTGTCTATTTCTTAAATCAAGTAAATCTTGAGATTCACGATTCATTATAACATCTGTTTCAGCATCAGTTAGATTATCAATATTTTTATTAACTGGATTTATATCTGCATCATTAAAAATATTTTTAGGTGTACTTTTAATTTCTCCTGTAGCTGGATTAGCTGTACCCTCTCTAAGAGTTGCATCTGCATCTAATATACTTCTAACATTAACAGGATTTTCTGATGACATATCTCCTATTGCTTTTGCTAATAATAACTCTCTAGTTCTTGGATCGGTTTTTTCTAACTTCATCATAAACTCTCCATTAACAGGATAGTATTGATTATATAAATTTAACTCTGGAACTCCTTTAGAAATTGGTTTTTTAATAGTAACAACTGGTGATTTTTTATCATTAGATAAAATTTGATCTCCCCTTTTTGAATCTAAACCAACATCTCTTTTTGATGTTGTTACATCTTTATTATATATAACTGTGTAGCCTTCTTTTTCTAAACTTTTATAAACCCTTAATGCTGATTCAGATATTGAATTATCAGAAACAAAATCTAAATTTTTATCAAAAGAATTTTTAATTGCTATTTTATAAAGTGCCTTACCTACTCCAGTATTTCTATAATTTTCAGAAATTCTTACATCATTAATTTGCATGGCATTTAAACTTTTTACATATTCTGTTTGTATAATAAATTTATTTATTTTTGATGCAGGTATTCCAGAAAATTCTTTTACTAAATCTGTATTTTTAGAATAAACTGCAAAAGAATCTTTTTTAGAATCTACAATAAAATCATCTACATTTTTTAAAATTTGCTCTTGTTGTTCTACACCTTTACTTATTTCTAAATTTTCTTTATTTTTTATAATTTGTGCTTCAAATTTTTGAGCAGTACCCATATCTTTTAATGCACCTGCACCTACATGAAGTCCAGTACCAATAATTGTACCAAATCCAATGTTCATAAAACTATCTACTAAATCATAATCAGCTTGTATTTTTTGAGCTGTACTATAAATTAATGGTTCTAAAATTGTTGCACCAACTGCACCTTCTACTGCACCTCTAACTGCTCTAGCAGTTTTTAAACCAGTTCTTGCAGCTACTTGTGCAAATCTAATTTGTCCAAAAACAGGAATAAAAGACATTCCAATATTTATAGGATCAAGAAAACTTGTACCAATACCAACTGCTAATTTTGCAGCACCAACATAAAAGCCACCAGTTAAAGGATTAAAAGAACCTTGTGGTCCACGAGACATAATGCTTTTTCTTTCATTTTCTTCTATTTTATTACTAACCATAATATCAACAACTGATTGATATTCATCTTGTTCAAAATATAAACCTAAACTTGAATATTCTTTGTTTAATTTTTCTCTATTAACACGAAATATAGTTTGATTTCTTGGTGATCTTTCTCCTTCTTGAGACATACTTTTAGCCTCATATAATTGAAAATTTTTAGAAATAGCTTTAAATGGGTTAAGTTCCCAGTTATCTCTAGCTACCGCACCTAATGATTCTTTAAGAGAAGTTTTATACTGATCATAACCAGTTTCTTGTGCTGTTTCATTTACATTTAATCCAAAACCAAATTGTGCCATATTATTTATTTTTTATATGCTTTTTTAAATTTTAGTTTTACCTGTTTGTCATTTACAACATTTAATTTAGTATGATGAAATTTTGCATATAACTCCATTGCTTTATTCATATCACCATCTAACATTGCTTTAATCAAGGCATTAGATCCTGTTTGTCCATAAATATTCATTAAAAATAATTCTTCTTGTTGTTCAAAAGTTAATTCTTCAAGAATAAATTTTGTAGGATTTGTAGTTTCTTTTGCTTTTTTAACCCAATTTGGAATAGTTGTATTTGCTTCATTATATTGAGTTTCTAATCTTGATAATGCTGTTTCAAATGAAGATTTTAAAGGTATACCATTTTCATCTAATTTAACTTTTTCAGTTTTTTTATCTAAATTATCTTTAGTTTTAAATTGAAAAAATCCAGTAGCTGAAGATTTATTTAATAAAAAATCTTTATCTCCACTATTACTCTCAACATCAAAAACTGCAGCTGTAAATTTTTGTAAATTATTTTGTGATTTTTCATTATATATATCACCACCAACTTTATCTAATATAATTCTTTTTGCAGAATTTAAATTTATTTCAGATGATTCTACTTGACCTATCATTGTTTCTCCTATTACTGAAAGTGGGTTTGGCAGTTGTGTAGTTGATGCTCCTGCTTTTTCTAAAGCATTTTGCATTTGATTGTTATTTAAGTTTTCTCTTTTTCCTCCTATTAAATTTCCTTCACTATCTAGGTTACTAGGTTCTTCATTCATTTTTTTAACATAACCATAATATCCTCTGTATTGATTTTTTTCTTGTTCACTAGGAAGGTTTATATCAATTTCAATACCAGAACCACCAGGTAAAGTGTAACTATTATCACCATGTTTAACAAATAATTCTTTTCCTTCCTCATTGTAAATTATAGCAAAAGAATTATTAGAAAGAACAATTCCATAAACTGAACCTTTTCCATCTGCAGAATTTCTAAATTCTCCATTATTTATTAAATTATAATTCATTTTTGCTGTTAATTCTTTAAATGACACATCTTCTTTATTTGATTTGAAAGCAACAGGTTTAAATGGTGTTAAATAATTATATTTAATTACATCTAGTTTTGTTACATGAGCATCCATTTCTTTTTGATTTATGTTTCTACCATCAACTTTTCTAGGTAAAAAATAAGTATCTTCAACTTGATAATTATTAGAAAATAATAATGATGCTTGTTTAGAAGCTGCAGATACACTCATACCAGGATTGCTAAACATTAATTTTGCAGCGTATAAAGATAACACCTCTGTTATTTCATTCATTTCTGTCATTGTTTCACTTGTATCAAAAGGAACATTTTGTCTATTTATATTATAAATATCTTTGTAAGCAGTTTCATTTTCTATTGCTATTTGAATTTTTAGTAAACTTATATCTTTATCATCTTGTTTTGCTAAATGATTTTTTAATACTTGTATTTCTTCTGGATTATCAAAACCCATAAATTCATTAATTGTTTGTTCAGTTCCAAGAACAAGACCAACCTTTGTACCTTTAGGTAAACCACCTATACCAGGTACACCATTAGCATCTGTTTTATTACCAGACATTAGTTGTGTTAATGCTTGATCTGCAAAAACTCCAAATTCAAAATTTAAACTTTGTAACATAGCTTGTCTTGCTTTTGAGTTTTTTTCAAAACCCAATTCTTTATATTGACTTACAAAATCTGCTTTTCTATTATTAGACATAACTTTTTGTTTTGATAATGGAACACCAATTCTAGTTTGTTCTTCAATTAATACTCTGGCTAATTCTATTTGACTTTTTGATCTACTTTCCGCATTAGTATTAAGTTGTATTTCTGTAAATAAATTATCAATATCCTTGTTAGTTGTACGTAAATATTCCACTGGGTCTAAAACTAAATTAGTATTTCTTTTTTCTGCTATACCTCTGTAATAATTTTCATTTTTTTTAGCTTGTGTTACACCAAAAGTTTCATATTGTGTTTTTATAATATCTCCAAGAACTTCACTTACATATTTTTGAGGTGAAGTTAAAAGAAGTGATGTGTTTTTTGAGGCATCTCTTCTTACACTTTCTTCTTGTAGCATTTTTTGACCAACCTCTTCACCAAAAACTTGTTGTGCAAGTTTCATATCAAAATAAGGTTCTGGAAAACCAGTATCAATTGTTGCCATGTAATTTTCCCATTCTGTATTTAACTGTTCTCTTATAACTACTGATGCTTTTTCTGTTAATTTTTGTCTTTGTTCTAAAGTTATATTTGGAAAATTTTTTTCATCTTTTAAAAAATAAAATAATTTTCTAGGAGTTTTTTGTGCCATTTCAAATCCATCAAACATTTGAACTTGACCAGGAACATCAGCTAACATTTTTTGTAATTCTGGAGAAGTTATCCTAGAGCTATAAGAATTAATAATTAAATCTTGTAAATCTGTTGTTAAATTATCTCTATAAACTCCACCTTTTGTGTAAGCTCTTGTGGTTATATCTATTCTTGATTGGTTATAAGTTGTATCTGCTTTAACTAAAATATTATTTGATATATCATTATCCAAACTAACAATTTGATTTGACACATCATTTAATGCACTATTTTTAAACATTCGTGCTGAATTTGGATTTGATGCTTGTGCAGCAAATTTATCCATTAATAAAGTTGTGTTATCTTTTAAATATTTATTTGCAGCATTTTTATTTGTAGAAAGAAAAGGGTCTTGATTAATATGATCTGTAATTTTATCAGATTCAAAAATATAATCATTTTTTAATTTAAGAGCATCTGTTCTATTTTCTAATTCATTTTCTTTTATTTTAAAATCAACAACAGCTTCTGTTATAGGTGATAAAGCACTTGCTAAGTTATTATTTAAACCCATCTGAATATTAGATGTAGTACCTTGTAATTGTTCTATTGATCCTTTAGCTTTAAATGTAGGTATTTTTGGCATTATGTATTTTTCATCTTATATAAAAGTGAACCTGTATTAGCTATTGTTCCAATCTGTGCTAGTCTAGCATTGTTTCTTGCCATTGTACCTCTAATTCTTGCAAAGTTAGCTTCTTCCATTTTATTACTTTGAGCAACCTTAGAATTGTAAGTAATTAAATTTTCTTGTAATTTTGCCTCATAAGCATTTGATAATTTGATATTGTAAGCACTACCAGTTCCAAGTTCTACTCCAGATTTTGCAAGAGCAACTGTAGTTTGACCTTCCATTTGTCTGAAATCTTTTTGAAATTGAGCTATGTCAAATTCTTTTTTAGATTCTAATTGTGCTGATTGACCTTCTAAAACTTGTGCATTTCTTTCTTCGATTGATTGATTAATTTTACCAATTTTACCTTGAGCAGAAATTTGAGCTATACCCATTGCTCCTGTAAATAATGATGGCGCTCCCATTATATAATCCTCGCATACATATATTGATCTGATCCGTCAAAACCCCAATTTCTCATTAAGCCTTCTCTTTCCATTCCTAACCATTCAGCAAATTTGATTCCCTCTTTAAAGTCTTTTCTAATTGCAGTTTGAACTCTTTTTATATTATGTTCTTTTGCATTTCTAGCAAAATCTTTTTTAATTGCTTTGGCAATACCTATGGGATGTTCCCACATTTCATCAGTAGCAATAAGCCACGCTTCAGCTACGTTACCCCAAACTATTTTCATACCTGCTGCAAATATTGGTTTATTATTAACCATACCTGTAAAAGCTAAATTATCTTGTTCTAAATTTTTAGCATCTCCTTCACAGTTTATATAATCTTTATCTGCTTCTAAAATTTTATGATTCATTTGACAAGATAAAATAAATTGTCCATGTTCTTTTGTGTAAGGTATTACATTCAATTTATTATCCATCATTAGTTATTAATCTTGGGTATAACGATAAAAGAGTAAAAGGTAAGGGTTGTGTTTGTCTTACTATCATAAATCCATCTGTATCATAGTTTCCTCTAAATTCTACTTGTTTATCTCCTGTGAATGGTGGAATACCTTGATCCATAGGATTAGCAGAAGTTCTAAAAGGTACTCGTTCCATGTTATCTAAATCTGGTCCAACTTCTAAACCAACTGTTTCAAATAGTCTGGCAGTAACCTCAAATATTCTTTTAGTTTTTCCTTGAGAAGTACCATCTTGAGAACCGGCATCTATTCTCATTGTTTTTAATAATGATGTATATTGTAACCCAACCTTAACATCTGTTGCAAATCTATCTAAAGTTATTTGATTACTTGCCACAACTTTTGTAGGATGAGTAGAACCATCAGCAAGTATTGAAACTGTTTGACCTTCTAAGTGATCTAAGCCAGATATAATTTTTACCACTTCTTTTGTAACTGCTCCAGATAAATGTGCTGTTGCTGTAGTTATATCCGAACCTCTAGTACAACCTGTTAAATTAAGAGATGATATTGCAGCGTAAGCAATAATTTCTCCACCTATTTTTATTTTACCAGAAGCACTCATTCCAGTAACAGACGCAACCGGAACAGTAGTTACACTAGCATCAATACCAGCAGTTAAAGTTGTTGCTGATTTACTTAAAGATAATTGAGAATCTAAAAAATTAAATGTTGTATTGTCTGTTTGAGTAAAATTAAATGTATGTAAGTATTCTATATATCTTGCTGTTGAACCATTGATTGTTCTTTTAACAACCATATATAATTCATACTCACTATCTTCAGTTGGAATTACCGCAACACTTTCCACTACTGCAGCACCAGTTCCAAATGCACCACCAATAATATGTCTGTGCCAAGCAACTACTTCTTGTTCTCTTTGATAAGTTAAGGCAATTAATTGACCATCACCTCTAACACACCATATGATTGCTAAAGGTTCTTCTTGATATGCCATTTCAACAATATTACCTTCGGTAATGTGTTCGGCAAGTATGGTTAAATCTGGAGCAATATAACCATCTACATCAAAGTTATAAGCTAGTTCTCTAATTTTTCTTTTTGCTCTTTGTAAAAACAGTGTTGCATTACCAACTGATATTGCATCTACATTTGCTGCACCATGATTAGATTGTTTTTTAATCATAATGTTTGTTGGAGTAACAGCATTGTTATCACCACCACCTGATACAACAAATTCACCACCTGCAGTACCAACAATTAAAGTTCTTGCTGAAGTTAAAAAACGAATTGAGTTTACTTGGTTGGAAGCAATAGTATAAATAATAGCATCATCATCAGCTACAGTTCCGCCAATGTTTGCATCCATGTTTTCATAATCTCCAGACTTAGAAAAATAAACTGTTTGAGGATTACTAATTGTACCTGCAAAAACTAATCTTTGTTCAAAGAAAGATACTGTTGCTGGAAAACCTGTTGTTGTAGAAAATGCTCCTAAAGACCAATCAGTTGAAGCACTTGTACTAGAAAAAGCTGTAGTAATAGTTACCACAACAACTGTTGTGCTTGTATAAGCTGTTATATCTGCGTAACCTTCTCCTATTCTTAATTGTCTACCAACATCAGTTGTTAAAAATCCAGAACCTCCATTAACTTCGGCTATTGCAGAAGCAGTAATATTTACTCCCGTTCCTGTGGTTGCTGCCGGTGTAAAAGTTGTTGTACTTGTATTGGTATCTGAAAATGGTCCATTAGTAAAAGATACAGCATCTAATGTCCATGCAGTATGACCTGTTCTTGATAACTTTCTAGTTTGATGATTAGGATGTGTGATATACATAACGTCAGCAGATTGTGCAAATTTAATATCAAATAATTCTGCTGTTAAATAAGGTGAAGATATTTCATAAGGAGTTCCACCAGATAATATTTGACCATTGTCTCTATAAAATCTTATATATTGATCACCAAATTCTAATATGTAAGTTTGTTCAGTGTTAAATTCAAAAGGAATTAATCTTGTAGAGTTAGCTGCTGTTTTTACTGAAGCAACATATTGTGTTCCTGGTCTACGTGCAGCAGCTCCATGTGGATAGATAACCATATTTTCTACTATTGAACAACCAGCAGAATATTTTGCTAAATCATTTCTACCATCTAAACGTGGCGATAATTCACCTGCTGTGAAATTGGTAAGTTGTGCAGCTACTCTAGCCATTTTTAATACCTTGAGTTAATAAATGTGTCTGCAGACATTACATCCGACATTCCATTTTCAGGGTTTACATTATATCCTTCTGTGGAATCTACAAATCTAGCGTCTCTTAATTTTTCTTGATATGATGTAATCATATTTTGTGAAGTAGTATTGTTAGATGTTATTGCATAAGCAATATCTGCACCTAATGCTGCTGATAAAGTTTCTCTTAATAATTCATCATATTGATTAGGATCAATAACTCTTGAAATATATAAAATTTTCATAGTAGAATTATTAGTTAAAATACTTCTACCTTCTACTTTGTAATTTGAATCGTAATCTAATATTCTAAGTAATCTAATACAATCACCAGGTAGATCATATTTATAAGTATAACCCCAAGCAGGTGCTGTAACTGATGATGAAAGTTCTATTCTTACCTGTAAACAACCCCAAACGTGTGATCTAAATACTGCGTCTCTTATTTCTGAATATCTAGCATTGCAAAGTCTAGCGTTTTTTGAATCTTCGTTTAATGAAAGTATAGTCGAAGCTCCTAGTTGATTTAATGCTCCATTACATATTCCTACTACTGATGCCATATTACTTCCTTATAATATACTTACGTCTGATTTGTCTATCTTTTTCTAACGCAAAAATTTCTTCTTTTGTCTTTTCCTCTTTAATATCAAATCCATAATGAAATTTAGAATCATGCTGGAATCTATCTACTAAAACGTACCTATATACATGATTGTCTTTTTTAAAATGTAGTACAGGTTTTAAATCCTTAATCTGCTTCATGCACTCTAGGGGGTTTCAACTCTCGCTTAGACCCCCTAAGAATTTGTATTAATCTAAAACGTAAAACATTTGTAACTGAATAGTACCAGTACCATTAGCACCTGCCAATGTAACTGTAACTGGTAAACCATCTTCGTTAGCATCAACTACTGCGTTTCTGCCTAGAGCCATAGTAACTAAAGCATCAGAACTTGTTGCTGCTGTAGAAGCTGCTGCTGCTTTATATCCGTCAACATCAACTGCTACCGCGTCACCTGCCGCATCAACATAAGCTGCGTAGCCTACTGATAGTGTAGTAGATGCTGCTAGTGCATCATGCGAAACAGCACCAGATAACAATCTAGCACCATTAGGTATAGTAAACATGGTAACTGTTGATTGTTCTGCACTTGCTTCGTATTCAGCAAAAGCTACTCTTACTCTTCCTGTTAGTTCGTTAGTGTCCAACTTTACCGAAGGCGTACTAACTGTTTTTGCGTATTGTATTGAATTAGCCATAATTATTTCTCCTTTTTATATTAAGCTATTATTGTGCTAAAATTGAAATAACTTTCGCTTCTTCCATTCTAGTTGCACCTATTGTTTGACAGTAGTACACTTGTGTAGCGTAAGATTTATCTGCTCTTTCGTCTATCTTAGCAGTTACATCTTTACCAGTTGCAAGTAAAATACCATCTTCAGCAAAGGCTATACATTGTGTATCACCAGAACCATTAGCAGTAAGTCTGTTAGAAACGTGGAATTGGAATCCCATGAAACTATCAATTTCACCATGTACTAATGCTTTAACAGTATTAAAGTCACTTGAAGTAACAGTAGTATTGTTTAACAAATCAGCAATCTCTTTTGGAGATACAATGATATGTCTTTTGATTGAAGGATCAACATCACCTGCATCTAGTAATTGTTTTGCTGCTGCTAATTTAGCAATGTTCATAGTAGTAGAACTATCAACTGCACCAACTGATACTGCAACGATATTTCCTGCAGGAAAAGATACTGCTGTTCCACCTGATACGCCAGTATTAGCTGTTCCAAGTGCTGCTGCGATAATAACATCATCTGTAGCTCTTCCCATTGCATATGCAGCGGCTTTTGCGTAAGATGAAGTTGGGTCTATCAATAGTCTAATTTTGTCTTGTTGATCAATAAGATCAGCAAATTCATAATCAGCTAAGCTAACTCTTCTTCTACTATGTGGTGTATCGATTTGTGGTGTGTCAGAATGTCTAGTAGTTTTTAGAATTGCTGTTACTTTACCAATTTGGTCAAAGTAAGCATCTTTTCCAACTACAGATTCATTTCTAACTGTGTCTTTTAAAAGTGATCCCATTTGTTGAGATAACATTTGTATGTTCGCAGAATATTGTTCTACAAACGCTGTTGTTATTTGTGATGACATATTTGTCTCCTATTTCATTATTGTTATTATTATTGTTATAAAAAACAGAATAGTTCTCCATCAATAATGATAGGCAATTCTTGGATTTAAAGTCTTTTAGACTATAGGTCTATTCCCTATTGCCAAGAAAGGTTCTTGCGAATTTTCTTTCTAATTATTCGTTACAGTATTTTAAAACTATTAGCAAGTTATGATTTCTCTGATTGTAACATTTCTCTTAAAGTATACACTTGTTGTACAGCTTTATCATGGTTAGGATGCTTATGATTCCAATAAGGTCCAGTAGTATCATTAGTAAGTGTTGTTATTTCAGATTGAATATCAGTAACATTACCAGCCGCTTCACTTTCAGTACCAAGTATTTTATCTTCAGAAAGCATAGCTGCAATCTTTGCAAAGCCTTTTATAATTTCTGGATGATCACCAACTCTAGTTCCATCTTGTAATTGTAAATCTAATACTTCTGGATTCATATTTGCTTTTGCTAATGCACCAGCTTTACCAACTTTAGAATCAAAATCTCTACCCCATTCTTTTCTTAACTCTTGTTCAGATTGTGATTGAGCAGTTTCAGTATCAATTCTTGCTTGTTGTTGAGAACCTTCCATATTATTTTTATAGAACTCCAAGATACCTTGAGCTTGTTTATTATTTAAACCAAGTTTATGAGATTGTTCTGCAAAATTTTTCATTGCACTTTCATCCATTGCTACAGATTCTGATTTCATTTCTAATTTATATTTATCTGCAGATTCTGGTCTACCTAATTTTGAATAGACTTCATTCCATTGATCATCAGTTGAATTTTTATTGGGTACAACAACTTTGTCTTGACCAATCATTCTTGTAGCATTGATATAAGATTTTGCTAAAGCATCTATCTCTGTAAATTTTTCAATGTTAGGATCGTTTCTAAATTCTTCACTAATAGAACTTTTCCATGTTGAAACAGGAGTATCTCCTCCACTAACTTTAGATGGTGTTGCTACTGCTTCTGTTACTTCTACAGGCACAGCTTCTTGTGTTATCTGTTCGCTTGACATATTATATTCCTTTTTCTTTTGGGTTTCGCAGCATTGATTTAATAAATAGAATGACGCTACGTTGTCCTTCCATATACGCACTTTCGTGGCTATCACCTTTTATATTTGTGGTAGCATAGAAATGACATCTTTTTTCAAGATCAGTTAAAATTTTCTTTCCTTCATCTGATCCAAATGTAATTTGATAAGTTGTTTTTAATTCCCCTATTAATTTTTCTAATTGTTTATTTACTTCTAACTGTTTATCTGTTTCCATATTATTCCACTAATGCTTTTGCTTCTTCTGGCATTGCTTTTGCGAGTGGTGCGATTTGTCCTCCGGCTTGTGCAAGTTGTTGCATCTGTGCCATTTGTTGTTGTTGTTCAGCTTGTGCTGCTTGTTGTTCTCTTTCTGCATTAACTTGGCTTTGTCTCTTTAATAATTTTTGAGGTAAACCCACTACGTCTGCAATGTGTTTAACTAAAGCATCAAAGTCTATGTAATCAAATACTGGTGCAACATTTGCCAAACCACCTAACATTTCCATAGCTCTATTAATAGAACTTAAGTCTGTAGATTTTTGTGCTTTTGCTAATGGTGAAACATATTCAATATCAATGTCTTGACCAGATAAAAATTCTGGTGCTTCAGGGAACGCACCTTTTCTTAATAGAATATTAAATGCTCTATCAATTAATGGTTTTAATAATTCAGATTGAAGTCTACCAAGTACAGGTCCAAGTAATCTCATCTTCTCTTCATTTCTTTGTATCACTTCTGTTGCAGTCATTTGTGGACCTTGTTGCAACTGTAATTGATTTACATAAAATATATCTCTAATTGCGTCTCTTCTTTGTTGTTCCATATTTAAACCTAGTGGATTATTTGCACCAATGTTTAAAGGTTCAATTCTATCTCTTGTACCTGATCTATAAAAATTTAATCCTCCTGGAACAGTTCTAACTGGAAGTAAGAATCCATCATCTGGAACTAATAGAGGTGGATCAACTTGTTTTTGTGCAGCTTTAATTGTTGTCTTACACATTTCATTTAACATCTTAACATCTGGTAAGGCAGTCATTGCTGGACTTCTTCCATAAATTTCATGTGATGCTTTTAAATATCTAGGACATACAAATGGAAATTCTTTAAATCCAGATACAGATAATTCGTTACCACCTTTGTATTCCATATAGACAGATTCAAAAGGCATATTTTCTTTATCTTTTAAATTAGGATTAAAATCTGATCTTGGATAAACACAATGTAAAACATCCATATCTTGATATGGGTCTTTTTCTGCAATGGCTCTAGTCTCTGTTGAAGCTGTGTTGCCAAACTTTTGTATTAATGCTCTAGCTGATAAAGTAAACTTTCTGTAGACAGTATCAATTCTACCTTTCTCATCTTCTGCAATATAAATTTCATTGATGTGTCTTGTGGAAAATTTTAATAAATCTTCATCATCTTCTTGGATAAACATTGAAGCAGTACCAAATGTAATTAGGTCATGGTACAGTTCAAATATTTCTTGTTGAAAGTTTGATCTATTAAATGCTGTGTACATAACTTCAGTTGCTGCTTCTAACCAAAGTTTAGCTTCATCTTGTTGATCCATGTTAGTGTCTTTAAATTTTAAAGTGAACCAAGCACTAGATGGATTAGTCATCATGCCATGTAAGGATGCTGCTAATAATTCTAAGGCTTGTAGAGGTGATGAATCAAATATTAATTGACCACGCTTATCTCCTTTTGATCTTGTTTTAATTACATCCGCTTTTCTTGGCATCATATAATCAGCTACTTCTTGCCAATGGGATTCCCAAGTTGCTCGTTGTGATTTTAGTCTACCAAATCTTGATAATAATTTTTTTGTTAAATCTGTTGATGCCATATTATATTCTTCCTAGTAAACTTGATTTACCCAATGAATAATCTGATGATGTTTTGGTAACGCCTTGAGAGCTTGTCATAATAGATTGTGATCTTCCTCTTTTTTTATTCTTAAGTAATATTTGTTCTGGTGTTAATTCTGCTGCTTGATCTACTTTAGCTTGAGTTGTTTGAATTTCATTTCCACCAATATTCTTTTTAATAACAGGTGCTGCTGCTACAGTTTTTGCTATTTGGTTTTGATTATTATCTCTGTCATTATTATTTGAAACAGCAACATTATTTTTTTTTTTTGAACCTTGATAATCTGCAGTTCCTATTGCAGAATTGTTAGCTTTATTATTTGCTATATTTGTTTTTGCTTTATCTAACATTGAACCAACACCTTTAATTAAAGCTCCACCTACACCACCATCTTTAATAAATGTTGCTATTGGATTTGGGTCTCTTACTTTTGTTACTTTTGATCTTGTCGGAGTATTTGTAAAACCAGCGTCTGATCCACTTGCTCCTGCATTACTTGCACCCATGTTAATTTTTTCCTAATAATGTGTTAGTTGCATCTGTTGCATCTTCTTGTATGCCAAGCGGTCCAGTTAAGATTGTAGAACGTCTACCTTTTCTTTTTCTTTCCACAGCGTCTCTATCCTTTTTAATTTGAGCTTTTTCTTCATCTGAAATTTCTGAAGATGGTGCTTCTATTACAGGAGCTGGTGGTGGCAATGGCGGCATTTTTGGTTTAAATATTGAACCCATATTAATTTTTCCTTTTTAAATAATCTGATAACTATTATCTGCTATACTTTGTGGAGCAGTTTGTCTAGTATTTAATTCCTGTAACCCCACAGCTAGATACCTCATAGCGTCTGCTGCGTGTGAACTCCAATCATGTACAGGCTTTGTTTTAAACATTCTATTCTTATCAATATACTTTCTGTGATAGTGCCTTAAAGCGTCTATAAGTTTTTTGCAATGGTCAGTATCTATGTAACATCTTGGTAACGTCATTGTAGTGGCGTGTATGCCATCCTCAAGGGGTATTTTTGGCACTACCCTAAACCTTAATCCTAATTGCGTAGCAACCTCTCTCCTAGTCTTGCCATTGCCAAACTCTGTTACTTCAATATCGTGTGGTGCAAAGTGATCTTTGTAAACATAGTCTTTGTTATTAATCATTTTAATGTAGTAAGGTAATCCTTGACCTCTCTCCTCATGGTAATCAATAATGTTAATCCTACTGCCGACCTGTTGGTAAAAGATAATAGCACTATGGTCGGAAACTCCTAAATCCCAAGCAGTGGAGACTGGCAAGGCAGGATCATAAGGAACTCTAGTTAATTTATTGCTGTCATCCATATCTCCTACAACATCCCCATATACTGCACCTTCTATGTTAGCAATCCAATCACACTCAAATTCTTGGTTATATTTTTTTTCACCCATTATTTCTTTTGCCTTGACCAACTCATCTGCGTCTACAATTAGAGTGTCTGATGCTTTAGCTTTATAGTTAAACCAATCATCTGCTCCATTAGCGTGTTGATATAATTCATAGAAGTTGTTATTCATACCGGCAGGTGTACCAATAAAGACACAGTAACCTTTTCTATCAGATAAAGCAGGTCTAATTACTTCTGGAAATAACCTACTATTAACATTGGCATATTCATCAATTACACAACCATCAAGATATATACCCCTTAATCCATCTGGAGAATCTGATCCAAGTAAAGTAATTCTAGCACCATTAGGTAAATCAACTCTAAGTTCAGTTTCATTGAATTTTGTATTGGGTATTTTGTCAGTAAACTGTTTCATGTAATCCCAAGCAATAGACTTAGCCTGTTTAAATGTTGGTGCAACGTAGGCGAATCTAGGATTCTTTTCTTTGCAAGTAAGAGCTGATTTAATCAGGTGGTTGATCATGCAGACTGTCTTACCAAACCTTCTGTGACAGACTAGCACACTCCATCTATGTTTATCAATTTGTTGATGTAAGTACCTTTGATGCTTTCGAGGTGTATAGGGGATTTTAATATCCATATTTAGTGTACTGTACTATTACCATACTCATCATTAGGTATATAATCAAAGTCTAGTCGCTTCATAGCATGGATGCTAAATCTTTCAGAGGCTCTTTGATTGTTAAAGCCATAGAATTTAATGATAACATTGTTAGTGCCTTCTTCTATATAGCAGATAGATTCTACATCTTCTAAGTCTAGGTAATCCATATACTATATCTAGTTTGTTTGGTAAAAATTGTAAAATAAAAAATTTTAATAAGTGTGTACAAATTAGGGTGTGGGTTGTTTCTAGGGTAGATAGACGACTGTGTCTAAAGGTGTCCTAATCTTCCATGAATATATAGAGAGAAATCTGCGATCACTTTCTGGGGGTATCACCTTTTTAAAAAACCTAATTCGCAACATTACTAGAGAATAAACCTTTATAAATAACTAACGATAACTAAACATTATCAATAGTAATAATGATTATCAATAATAATTAGTTGGGGGTATCTAATATAGGTCAGTAATACTGACCGATTATTAACTCGTAGAGAATAAAAGAAGAAGGTAAACAAATGGATACGATCTATTTCATTATTATATTCTATTTCAATTTAATACTGTTGCAATAATACCACAATAAATTGTGTTCAAATTAAAATTTTATTGCCTTATTTTAGCCTTATTAATTTACGATTATAAACCATGTTAAAAATAAATAAAACAATAGGAACTAAAAATATGAAAAAAACAATAATAACAAATAAAGGTTTATTAAAAGAAATAATTCAAACTAATAAACAAGTAGCAATTACTAAAAATAATTTAGTCAATTCAATAGATGTTTTATTTTATGATAATAAGAATTTAGAGGATCAAGCTAAAATTTTTAGAACCATACTAAGTCAATTTAGCAATTACAATTTAGAATCAATTAAAGAGTACGTTAAAATATCAACTAAATAATAAAACCTAAAGGGGTTTTTAATTAAACCCTTTTAAGATTTATTATAAAATAGATCATAACCAACAATAAAAAGGAACTAACTAAAATGAACAAACAACAAAAAGAAATCAAAAAAAGAATAGATCAAGCATATTCAAAATTGAGTACGCTTAATAATATAAATTGGACACCATACAGAAACGAACTTTTTGATATGAATAAAAAAGATGAAAAAAGACATAGATTTAATAGACCTGCAAGTGATTTTGAAGCGTCAATAAATGATTGTGCAAAAATGTTCACAGTTAAAAACATTGCTGAAAGTCTTTTAAATGTTGAAAAATGGGAAGTAAAAGACTTAATTAGAGTTAGAAAGTCAGCTTTATATAGTCAATCAGTTGTTGAGAATTACAAGGATAGAATTGTTGAAGCGTTAAAAGATGAAGATTTAAAATATTTATCTAATCTTGATTATATCGCTTTAATTAATTTTGAAAGCTACGAAGAACAAGAAAAAAGAAGGGTTGCATAATAAAAAAAAACAACACAATTAAGACACAATTAAACAATAAAAAGGAACTATGAAAAAAATAATAATAAATATAAGTATGTTTTTATTTGCTCAAGCTGTATTTATAGGCTTTGCAATATGGATATTACACACACTAGCAACAAACTAACAAAAGGAACTAATGACTAACAAACTACAAGATAAAATAAACGAACTATTGGAACTAGAAAAACTGCACAACATAAAAGAGCAGTACGATAAACACTTAAAAAACAAGGGTTTATATGAGCAATTTGACTTTGTACCAATGGCTCAAGAAATAATAGATGGTGCTAACACAGATTGGGAAGATTAATTTATGATTTTATATTATGAAAAACATCAAGAAATAATAAAAAGTAAATTAAGAAAACCAATGCTAACTTGCAACGATAATTTTTATAAAATGTGGGAAAGTAAATATAAAAAATATGTAAAAGATTGCTATGCAGAAAATCAAATACAGAAACTTTATGATAGTAATTAAACAAATGAATTTAGATGAGTTAAAAAAACAAACTCTTTTAAATATATTAAGTGCTAAAGGAATAATTTACACTTACTATAAAAATAACAAACTAACAAAAGGGAGAATTAAATAATGCAATTAAAAAAAGATGTAAAAATTATTGAATCAATATGGGACACAATAATGAAAAATACACAATATAAAAATATTGATTTTACTAAATTTGAAAATGCTCATATTGATTATGAAAAAAAGCATATTGATTTAGGAAATTATATTTTAACAATTAACAAAAAAGGGAACTATGAAAAATAATAAAGAAGATTTTAAAATGGAGATAGAGCAAGAGTGTACTTTGTGTGAGGGTACTGGCTTTGATTGCGATACAAGGTGTGATGATTGTAGTGGAAGTGGAGAAACTTCATCACAAGCAGAATTTTATTGGTGCAATGAAACTAATAATTATATTTCTGATTGGTATGGAGAATATGATTTTAAATAACAAACTAACAAAAAAGGGAAAATATGAATAGAGAAAAAGCAAGTACGATAGCTGATGAACTATATTTTATGTTTATAGACAGCTTACATGATGATGTTGCAGTTGAGTATG
>Ga0222629_1000227_pt1 | contig 21088 bp, 14 predicted proteins | sample AntAcemetagenom1_FD_179847 | JGI IMG/M metagenome (GOLD analysis project Ga0222629, IMG submission 179847) | Saline water microbial communities from Ace Lake, Antarctica - #1 | ecosystem: Environmental > Aquatic > Non-marine Saline and Alkaline > Saline | place: Antarctica: Ace Lake | collected... | reverse complement strand
GAAAGAGTTTCGTGGCTACATCCGCCAACGCTCAAGATTTTAGAAATAGGAATTACTCTTACATGGGGACTCCAGCAGGGTCGCCTCACCAGGCGACCTTTCATAGGGTTACCAGCTTTCAAGTGATTAGGTTTAGCCACGAGCATCGCTCGTGGGAAAAGACGTGAAGGAACTACCCCCTTTCATTGGGCCGTTTTAGTAGCCACGAGCTTCGCTCGTGGGTCAAGACGCCCCGTGTGAAATTAATTTTTCCGCGAGCGAAGCTCGCGGAAAAATTAAAAGTCCTTTTGTGACATCCTTACCACATGTAGCCACGAGCGAAGCTCGTGGCTACATCAGCCTACAATCAAGATTTTAGAAATAGGAATTACTCTTACATGGGGACTCCAGCAGGGTCGCCTCACCAGGCGCCCATTCATACGGTAACCAACTTTCAAGTTACCCCCTCTGACAAGGATTACCGCTTGCGTTCATCCATTGCGAAGCGGGAATCTCATTCGTGGGTGACAGTAATGAATGCATTTGAAACCTCACCAATGACGGAGCTGTCAACAGCAATGACCTCCTTTTCCTGCCCACCCTATTTGGTGGTGCATAATTGCATGTGACTTTGTACCTTGCAGTCATGCTGAAAAAAACCACCTTCTTCCTAAGCTTTTTGAGCTTAATCGTTGTTTCTAGCCAAGCACAAACGGCAGAATTACTAGAGCACTACACAATTGCTGATGTAGAAGACGCCATGTCCAGTTTCGGATTCCCAACAGGTCTGATTGATCCAGTTTATGAGGTGGACTTCTACAAGATCACTTATGAAACACTTCATCCCAATGGAGAAATGGTATTGGTTACAGGAGCATTGTGCATTCCTTCTGAGGTTGAATGTCCACTCCCATTGACAAGTTACCAGCATGGCACGGTTGCAGCAAAAAGCAATGTTCCCTCTTACCAAAATGGAGAATCGAATCTAGGTGTCATTTATTCCAGCCTGGGCTACGTAACAACCATGCCAGACTACATCGGGTTGGGTGACTCACCGGGAATGCATTTGTATGTGCACGCTGAGTCTGAAGCAGGAGCTAGCTTAGACTTGATTCGCGCAGCAGAAGACCTTCAGACAGAGTTGGGGTTTAATTTAGACGGACAGCTTTTCTTGTGGGGTTATTCCCAAGGAGGACACGCTACTTTGGCCTTGCAACGGATGATAGAGACCGACTTTGCAGACGAGTTTACGATTACCGCATCTGCTCCAATGAGTGGGCCCTATGACATTTCAGGCGTGCAAGCAGATGTTGTAACCTCCACTGAAGTTTATCCTACACCAGGATATTTACCTTATGTTGCATTGAGTTACCAAGAGGTTTATGGCAACCTGTATGAAGAGCTAACAGACCTCTTTTTGCCAGAATATGCGGCCATCATTCCAGATTTATTTGATGGAACAGTTTCAATGGCAGAGATCAATTCAAATTTCCCAGATGTGCCTTCGGAATGTTTGTTACCAGAAGTACTGGAGGCCTATGAAAATGATCCAGAGCACCCTATTCGTCTGGCGTTAGAAGACAATGACCTATACAATTGGACCCCAACGGCTCCAACGCGGTTGTATTACTGTGAAGGTGATGATCAGGTGGCCTTTGAAAACGCCATTGTTGCGCTAGAAGCCTTCATTGAAAATGGTTCAACAAGCGTTGAAGCATTTGATGGTGGTTTGTTAGATCACGGTGATTGTGCGCCTTTCGCAATGTTAGGCGGACTCAGCTGGTTTAGCCAAATGTATGTGCCTGCCTTCGCCCCAGAAATAACCATTGCTGTTACAGATGAAACAGCTGAAGGGGCAGAAGACGGTGCCATCACTATTACCGTTTTAAATGAAGAAACTGATTGGATTTACGAGTGGGGAAATGATGCCAGCGGCACGTCGCTTTCAGGATTAAACCAAGGGGAGTATACATTCACTATTTATGACGAAAACGGCTGCGCAGAAACGTGGACAATTACTGTTGGAGGTACTGTAGGGTTAGATGAATTAGCGCGTCAACAGGTGACTTTGTTTCCTCAGCCAGCTACTTCTGAAGTGAATTGGGCGAATAACACTTTTCAATCAGTAGACATCTATGATTCCATGGGCAGAATGCTTCATAGGATCCCGGTGAATGGAAAAACAGCGATGTCGATCGACTTTCTTTCAAGTGGAATGTACGTGCTGGTCTTCGATCAAAAAGTACAGCGCCAGCTCATCAAGCAGTGAAAACTGACTTTTTCAAGCTAAATCTTTTGTTCCTTAACCCAAGAACCAGGGTTTATAAGGGCGTTTATTTATGCGAAACCCTTTGTTTTAAGGCTCTGTAGCGTGTGAGTGTATTTTTTTCAAAAAGGATACAAGCTGTTTCATTTTTAAAGAATATTGTACTGCATTTAAGTAAGTATGGAACGCATTGATCACATCGTAAAACATCGTTTAAGTCTCCTCAGCAGGAAGGCTGTAACGCGTGATGTCCAATGGTATCCAATCAGACTCTGAGTATTGCGTCCACCTTTCGCAAAGAGGCACCATTTCTTCGTGCATTTCAGTTTCACAATTTTACTTTTTCAGCATGAAAATTCAATATCGAGATCTTATCGAGCAAACGTTCGATTGGCCGCAAGAAGAGTTTAAGTCAAATTCTGCAGGCACCTTGATGTTTCACGACATCGATCTAATGGCGCTAGTTGAGCAATACGGCACGCCATTAAAATTCACCTATTTACCAAAAATAGGACACAACATCAACCGGGCTCGGAAATGGTTTGATGACGCCATTGCTAAGCACAATTATGGCGCTGAATACCACTACTGCTATGTGACGAAAAGTTCGCATTTCAGCTTTGTTATTGAGGAAGCAGTAAAGAGCGGAGCGCACCTTGAAACCTCCTCTCCCTTTGATCTTGACATTGTGAAATCGCTTTATGAAAAAGGGGCGATTGATCTGCATAAACGCATCATCTGCAACGGCTTTAAAAAACCTGAATATGTTGAGCGCATCAAGGATTTAGTAGACATGGGCTTTGACAAGATCATGCCCATATTGGACAATGATAGCGAGGTAAAACTTTTCAAAGAGCACATTGACAGCCCAATGGATGTGGGTATTCGCATTGCTTCTGAAGAAGAACCGAAGTTCGAGTTCTATACCTCAAGATTAGGCATTGGTTACCGTCGGATCATTCCGTTCTACCATGAAATGAGGGAAGAGAACCCGAATCTGAACTTGAAAATGTTGCACTTCTTCGTGAACACCGGGATACGAGATACAGCCTACTACTGGAATGAGTTGTTGAAGACCATGCGCGTGTATTGCGACTTGAAAAAGATCTGTCCTTCATTGAATTCATTGAACATTGGAGGTGGGTTCCCGATCAAGAACAGCCTTGGTTTCGACTATGATTACGCCTACATCGTAGATGCAATTGTGCAACAGATCAAAAGTATTTGTGACGAAGAAGGGATTCCAACACCCCACATTTATACTGAGTTTGGCTCCTTTACTGTGGGCGAAAGCGGAGGTGCTTTGTACAAAATAATTCACCAAAAGGTACAGAATGACCGTGAGAAGTGGAACATGATAGATTCCTCTTTCATGACTACTTTGCCAGATAGCTGGGCCATCAACAGAAGGTTCGTCATGCTTCCATTGAACAATTGGGATAAAGAGTATGAACGGGTTTTCTTGGGCGGATTAACCTGTGACAGTGATGATTACTACAATTCAGAACAGCACATGAATGCCATCTACTTGCCCAAATTCTTGCGTGGAAGATCACTTTATATCGGGTTTTTCAATACAGGAGCTTACCAAGAGAGTATTGGCGGATTTGGGGGCGTTCACCACTGCTTAATCCCGGGACCCAAGCACATTTTGATCGACAAAAATGAGCAAGGAGAAATTGAAACATCACTCTTTAGTAAAGAGCAGACTTCAGAAGACATGTTGAACCTATTAGGATACTAGCATGGAAAAAAAATATGCAGGCATTCCCAATGAATTTACCACGAAAGAAGGGGCGAAAATTGAATTGATCACCGTTCCTTATGACGGAACGAGCACATGGGTAAAAGGAGCTGAAAAGGGCCCGGAAGCCTTCTTGGATGCCTCTGAGAACATGGAGCTATATGACATAGAAACACAGACCGAAGTGTACCGTGAGGGTGTTTATTTGGCCCCTCCCGTGACTGAAAATGCTTCGCCAGAATCAATGACCGCTGAGGTAAAGCGGCGCACTGCCGAAGCCATTGGTCGGAAGAAATTTGTGACCTTATTTGGAGGAGAGCACTCTGTTTCAATTGGTGCTATTCAGGCCCACGCTGAAGCCTACGGTAATTTGACCGTACTTCAAATTGACGCCCATGCAGATCTTCGTCCCAGTTACCAGGGCTCTGAATGCAATCATGCTTGTGCGGTCTATTGGGCAAGTAAAAACACCAACTTGCTGCAGGTAGGTATTCGTTCTATGGACATTGAAGAGACAGCGCACATGGACCTTTCGAAAACTTGGATGGCAGAGAAGTGCCATGAAGAGAAAGATGAGAAATGGATGAGTGAAGTAGTGGATAGGTGCACAGACAATGTTTACATTACCATTGACTTAGACGCCTTTGACCCGTCTATCCTTCCTTCAACAGGAACCCCTGAGCCAGGAGGATTGCAATGGTACCAAACATTGAACTTGCTGCGCAAGGTTTGTGCGCAAAAGAAGGTAGTTGGATTTGATATTGTGGAACTCTGTCCGAATGAAGTAGAAAAGTCATCTGACTTCTTAGCTGCAAAACTGTATTATAAATTACTTACGTACGTTTTCTATTCGTCAAACAAGCACTAGATGGGAGCAATAAGAGAATTCATTGAAACACATTACCTACACTTCAACGCTGCGGTTGTGAAAGATGCCGCGGTAGGATATGAAACACATTTGGCCAAAGGCGGAAAAATGATGATCACCCTTGCTGGTGCTATGAGTACCGCAGAACTTGGGAAATCATTGGCAGAAATGATTCGTCAAGGAAAGGTCCATGCTATTTCATGCACGGGGGCGAACCTGGAAGAGGACGTGATGAACCTGGTGGCACACAGCCATTACGAGCGCATTCCACATTACCGAGATTTAACAGCAGAAGATGAGCAAGCATTGCTAGACCGAGGGTTAAATCGTGTAACTGATACCTGCATTCCTGAAGAAGAAGCGTTCCGAAGACTAGAAGACCACCTGGTTGATCTTTGGAAGTCTGCTGAAGCGAAGGGCGAACGCTACTTGCCGCATGAATACTTTTACCAAGCATTGAACAGCGGTATATTGGAGCAATACTATGAAATTGACCCGAAAGACAGCTGGATGATTGCCGCTGCAGAGCGCAATTTGCCAATTATCTGTCCGGGATGGGAAGATTCAACCTTGGGGAACATCTTCGCCGCACACTGCTTGTTGGGAGATGTGAAGCCGCAAACGGTAAAGTCAGGCATTGAATACATGATGTGGTTGGCAGATTGGTACACGGAAGAGGCAGATGAAAACGGAATTGGCTTTTTTCAAATTGGTGGAGGAATTGCAGGAGATTTCCCCATTTGTGTAGTACCTATGCTTCACCAAGACATGGGCAGAACGGAAGTGCCTTTGTGGGCCTATTTCTGCCAGATTTCAGATAGCACAACCAGCTTCGGCTCGTATTCTGGAGCTGTGCCGAATGAAAAAATTACATGGGGGAAGTTGGGCGCAAAAACACCTAAATTTATCATTGAATCAGACGCAACAATTGTAGCACCATTGGTGTTCGCTTGGATTTTAGACAACTAAGCTTTTATTAGAATGAAAAGAATCATCAAAGATTACAAGACCATAACCCCAGCCCAGCTGGCGTTGATTACACAAGAATATCCTGACGGATTTGAAATTGCAGATCTTATCTCATTCAAAAAACCAGACGGTGTAGAATTCAGAGGATTGGAAATCATGTCTGATGATACACTGTATTTGTTCAAGATAGACACCAAAATGCTTAAAGCCATTGATGAACAGACAGGCGAAGATTATGATTTAGACACCTTCGCGGATTCTGATAATTACGAATTTGACAATGCTGAGGAGCAGGAAGAACAGCAAGAACAGGAAGAGACTGATGAGACTGAGGAGCCTGAAGAGGCTGAAGAGAAAGAATAAGGTAGGGGCTGACATCAGTCTGCCCTACTGATTTCTACCCTTACGGATGTCTGCACATCAATCCATCTGCCTAAAAACCCATTCCCCAAGGATGGGTTTTTTTTTAGCCCCGAACTATCCTTTTGGGTGGCCCTGTTGCACTCCTTGGTATTCTAAAATACCGTTATCTTGCCGAGGCCCAAATTACTTAAGTTGTTGATTATGAGTACCAGAAAACACCTCTTCCCTAGCGCCCAAGACGTTACCACTGAGACCCTTAATGACTTTGACTATTTTGATCTCGAAAAATCTGTTGTGATTGAAAGCAACCGCGATGTTGGTGAAGAAGTCTTGGTAGAGATAGACGATGATGAAGTCATTGAAATTGTGTTTGATGATAATACCACTTGGGTTGGGAGGGCCGGTGACATACCAGAGATGTTGCAAGATCCTGAATCCCGATCTGATGACAGGGATACAAATGAGGTTTTCACTTTTCCAAGCAGGCTAGAAACCTTCAATGAAGACCGCGGATTAATTAATAATATTGGCATTAAACTCGTCAAGTTCTTCAAGAAGAAGGCGGCCAAAAAGGTGACGGAAACGGTTGTTAAAGAAATTGCCAAAAAGATAGATCGTAAAATACAGCCAAACCCAGGACTGTATCTGGTTGACAATCAATTTCGACTAAAGAAGGTCAACAAAGTGCTTCCTGCAACTGCAGCCCCCTACTGCTTATTCCTTCACGGAACAGCTTCAGATTTTGAAGGGTCTTTTGGCAAAATGACCGGGGGTGAAGAGGATCCAATGTGGGACCAAATCAGAGCGACCTATACTGGACGGATCTTGACACTTGAGCATTATACGTTCTCAAAATCCCCGTTTGAAAATCTATGTGACCTTCTTGAGCTGCTTCCAGAGAATGTTGATCTCCATGTAGTTTCGCATAGCAGAGGTGGCTTGATTGGGGAGTTGTTAGCCCATTACCATTCAAGCAATAAGGTAGTTGGTTTTCAGGACGAAACCAGAACACTTGTTGAGTCCATTGTGGCTGCAGAGGTGCTTTCGAAGTTAGACGGTCTGACCCAATCGCGGGAAATTACGATTGGTAAATTCATTCGCGTAGCCTGTCCAGCGCAGGGAACAACCATTATCACAAAGCGAACAGATCATTTTCTGAATGCGCTTTTTGGCGGATTGCAACTTGCGCTGCCCGCCGCGGCACCCCTATTAGTTCCGCTTAAAGAGCTCATAGCCGTTGTGGTAGCTCAGAAAGAGAACCCCAAAGCATTGCCCGGGATTGAAGTAATGAATCCTTTTTCTGACTTCCAGCGCTTGATTAACAGTCCCCTGAATCCGGTGGCTGCGCCATTGACTATTGTTGCAGGCAATGGTAAGATGGGGCTTTCGCCCAAAGGGTTCTTAAGTGTGCTAGCGAAGTTGTATTTCTTCGGCAACAATGATTGGGTGGTAGATACCAAGTACATGCTGAGAGGGAAGCCGCGTGAAACAGATCCCTATTACTGTATAGACAGCAGGGTAAGTGTTAACCACTTTAGCTATTTCAAAAATGTGCTCACGCAAGAGCGCATGATAGCCGCTATTCAAGCCCCAAAAGGAGAGATTCCTGAAGGATTCAAACGGCTCTTGAATGCTGAATTTAGCGAAGCAGATCGCGATTTACTGGTTGGGAAATACACCGGAAAAGAGCTTCGCGAAATAGAAAGTGACAAACCAGTGATGATTATTGTCCCGGGCATTCTGGGATCGAACTTAGAGTTGAACGGCAGAGAAATCTTTTTAAATATACCGCGTATCGCCGCTGGGGAGATGACCAAATTGACCATGGACCAGCCGAACATTGTTGCAAGGTCAGTCATTGGTTTCGCGTACAAGAAATTCGGAAAGAAATCTGACAATGAATACCAGGTGATGACCTTCGCTTTTGATTGGAGAAAATCACTCGAAGATGAAGGCGCGCGGTTAAAAATCTTGGTGAAAGCCCTGCTCCAAAAGGTGACCAATCAGCCCATTGTCTTTGCTGCGCATTCACAAGGTGGATTGGTAGTAAGAGAGCTGATGTTAGATGCCGCTATTTGGAAAGAGCTGCAAGCACGAAAGAACTTCAAATGTGTGTTCTTGGGCAGTCCATTGGGCGGGTCTTATCTCATTCCAGAAGTGCTGGTAGGAGAAGGGAAACGGATCAAGCAGCTGGCTATGATTGATCTTCCAAACGCTGGAAACTCCCTGTTGGAGGTGTTTAGCACCTATACAGGATTACTTCAACTGCTGCCGGTTGACGGTCAGTTTGATTTTGGGAAACGCCCCGTGTGGGACTGGATGAAAGCCCGCTGGCAGACCAATTGGACCATTCCTTCAAAAAAAGATCTCAACGCTTTTGATCAGTTCCGAAATAGGATTCTGATGGCAGGAGAAAGCATTTATGACAGTCCAAACGTAATCTATGTAGCGGGAAAGGCAGACGCAACTTTAGATGGAATGGTTAGCGCTTTGCGAAGAAGACAAGGGGAGCAACTTGAATTCACCAGCACCCCAAGAGGCGATGGTTCAGTAACATGGGACAGTGGAATCCCAAGCGTATTGTTGCAAAGAAACCAGGTGTATTACGTGGATGTAAGTCACGGAGCACTGCTGAGCAAGAAGCACATTTTTGAAGGCATCTTTGATCTGTTCGGCAAAGGAAGTACAACGAATAAACATTTCAGTCAAACAGAAATCAAAGGGGAAAAAAGAGGCTTCCTCAGCTTGTTTAGAGATGATGCCTTGCTTCCGGCAACGGAGCTAAACTTAGGTCGTGTTTTGATGGGAGGAGATTTCTTCGGCCCAGACGAACCGCATGAAAATTTAAAAGAAATTACCGTTTCCATTGCTGCAGGACACCTAGATTTCTCTGAGCATCCGGTCATGATCGGACATTTATGGAATGATGGTATTGTGCACGCAGAAGCGGCGCTTGATGAGAAGCTTCACAATGCTTTAAGACGAAGTCATGCGCTTAAGAACTACCCAGAACTGATAGGAGACAATCAAGTCTTTAGAGTGAAAGATGCTGTAGAAGCAGTGATTGTTGGCCTTGGGAAACCAGAAGATTTAAGTGCAAAGCAGCTAGAAGAAACGTTGTTGCGAGGAATGTTAAAGTACCTCTTGGAGGTTCAGAATGGCGATGTGCCAGATGCGCCTGTGGGACACGGACTTAGTGTTTTGTTCATTGGCACAGGCTACATCGGAATGACCCTCGAAACATCCATTAAGTCGATCCTCATTGCCGCGCATAAAGCGAATCAAATCCTGGAGAAAGAAGGGATTACGGGCGCTGTAATTGATGAGATTCAGTTTATTGAGCTGTATGACGATAAGGCTAAGAATGCACGGAAAATCCTGAATCGATTGGAGCGTCTACCAGAATTCAATTTTAGAATCAATCATCCAGAAATACTGCGCGGACCAGGCACTATGAAACGCATCTTAGAAGAGCAAGACAGCTCTTGGTGGAAGCGTTTGAACATCGCAGAGATGGATGTGTGCAACAAGAAAGACTCAGAAGACATTAACTTGGAGTTCACCATTTCTTCAGGGAAAGCACATTCAGAAAAGCATACACTATCAATGCCGAAGAACAATATTGAGGCGTTGATCCACCGCGTTTCTGCTGGCAAACAATGGGATGAGGTTTCAGCCAAAGTGATTTTCGAAGTCCTTATTCCTTCTGGGTTGAAAGAAGAGATTCGATTGAAGCAGAACATGTTGCTTCTGGTTGATGAGAAAACGGCCTCCTATCCGTGGGAAATGATTCAAGATGAGTTAGAAGATACACAGCCAATTTGCACTGAGGTAGGCATGATACGCCAGCTCTCAACGCCCTCTTTTGAACGCGTTATGAATCACGTTACGGCCAACAAGGTGTTAATAGTTGGAGATCCAAATACGGGTGGAATGGTTTCTCAATTGCCGGGGGCCGAAGCAGAGGCCAAAGAAGTAAATAGCCTATTTGAAAAGGAACAATATGATACCGTTCCAATCATAAGCGAAGGACATTCTAGAATCATGAACGCCCTTTTCGCAGATAAATATAAGTATGTGCACTTGGCCGGACATGGGTTTTACGATCCAGACAAGCCGAATGCCTCAGGGATGGCCATAGGAAAAGAGGTGTTCTTGACACCAGCCATGATTAAACAGCTGCCGTTTACGCCTGATTTTGTGTTTGTCAATTGCTGTCATTTAGGATTTATACAAGAAGAAGATGAACGTTACCAAAACCACAGAAGCTCGTTCGGCGCAAATTTCGGGGTAGAGTTGATTAAAAGTGGTGTAAAAGCATTGATTGTTGCGGGTTGGGCTGTTAATGATGGAGCCGCTAAGGTCTTCGCCCAAATTTTTTACCGTGAAATGTTTGCTGGAAAACGTTTTGGGGAAGCGGTGCTCAGTGCACGCCAAACGTGTTATGCGCGTTACGGAGGAACGAACACTTGGGGAGCATACCAATGTTATGGAGATTATAACTTCAAATTTACTGAGAAGAAAAGCGACAAGTATACGGTGAAGCCCAAGCAGTATGTTTTTGAAGAGGAAATCATCATTGATTTAGAGAATGAACTGGCGAAGGCAGATACGCGCAATGTTGCTGTACATCAGCTGGAGCGATTGAAGTCTATAGAGATCGGTATGGAGGCGTATTGTGCGAGTTTGGATGCGCCGCCAGCAACACCGAAGATGTATGAATTATTAGCGCGCACCTACCTGGAATACCGTTATGATGAGCAGGCAGAGCGCGTTTTCAATAAGGTGTTTACCCACGAACTAGGCGCTTTTTCTATTCGTTCAGTTGAGCTGCATGTGTTGTTTCAAAAGAAAGTGATTACAACCAAGTTACTAGGGCTGGAGCCGAAAGAAGCATTAGGTCATTCAGATATCGACATGCTTTTGGACGGAATTACACGCATGGAAAAGATAGGCCATGGCCAGGAAAGCGCTGAAAGGCAGAGCTTGATTGCAGGGAATTACAAAGTTTTGGCAGCGGTGAGAGACTGTTTAGGTGAATCAGGGGTGAATGACGCATTGCGTTTGGCTCTTACACACTATTCAAACGGATACGATGAGGTCAGGCATCAATTAAATGAAATGGTGTTTTCTTTAACAAATAGGATTTCATTGGAAGTTGTTCTGATAGAACGAAGTAGCCAGCCAAGTTTGCGTAATCAAGATCAAATTAGAACGGGTTTAAGCGCTGTACTAAAAAAACGAGTGCTAGAAAGCACAGAAGCTGACAAGGCTTACAATCATTGGCATGCAATGGTCCAAACGAAATTAAGACTCTGCGAAATGCTCTTATCACCGTCAAGTCAAACATATACAGCCTTAATTGCGGCGTCTGAGGCTGCAAGAAGAAAAGGAGGTTCTGTGAAGAAATGGAGCAGCGAGAAGGAGCACATTGGGGTTTTATTAAGTTTGTTGGAGCGCAACAGCATGGTGAAAGAACAGCTCACGAAATACGCTGAATGGATAAGCGTTCGCTAGAGAGCATAATGCTGGTGCAGAAGAACGTGTGTGAATTTTATTCATGTTTAACCAGCCGAAAATTGTATCTTTGCACCCCCAAATGTGAATAAACATACATTTAGTGTGAATTAAATTTTTTGGGGTTTGTCAGAATAAGATAATTATGCTATCTTTGCACCCCGTTTTTGGGAGCAGGTAACACTCTAATATATAGTACTGTGGATACTTTGAGTTATAAAACCCTTTCAGCAAATAAGGAAAATGCTGGAAAGAAGTGGTTGTTGATCGATGCAGAAGGTCAAACACTTGGACGAATGGCATCAGTTGTTGCCGGATTGATCCGAGGAAAACATAAGCCGAATTTCACCCCGCATGCAGACTGTGGTGATTACGTAATTGTAATCAATTCAGAAAAGATTGTTCTTACCGGGAACAAGTGGGATGATAAAAAATACATTCGCCACACAGGTTATCCTGGTGGACAGAAAGTGCGTACCGCGAGGGAAATCCTTGACCGCAAACCAGCAGACCTTGTTGAAAAGTCTGTACGTGGGATGTTGCCGAAGAATACCCTTGGACGTGAGTTGTTCAGAAACCTCTACGTAGTAGTAGGATCGGAGCACAAGCACGATGCGCAGAAGCCAGAGAAATTTGAATTGAAAAAGTAATAACCCATCCGTAGTATGGAGACAATCAATAAATCAGGACGTCGTAAATCAGCCGTAGCGCGTATTTACATGTCTGAAGGAACAGGCACAGTTACTGTTAACAAGAAGGACGTAAAAGAGTATTTTCCTGAAGGAATGCTTCAGTACAAAGTGAACCAACCGTTCGCATTGACTGAGAACGAAGGAAAATATAACGTTATGGCGAATGTTGCAGGCGGTGGAATCACCGGACAAGCTGAGGCGATTCGTTTGGCAATTACAAAAGCGTTGGTACACATCAACGAAGAGTACAAGCCAGTTCTTAAGGCAGAAGGTCTTACAACGCGTGACCCACGTATGGTTGAGCGTAAGAAATTCGGTCAGAAGAAAGCACGTAAGAAATTCCAGTTCTCTAAGCGTTAATCGCTTACTGAATAAATTAATCAATAAGTTTAGCATCCAAACAATCGGGACTCCAAAAGGGCTACCCGATTGTTGCTTAATCGGAAAGTAGACATGTCTAAAAAAGCAACATTTGAAGAGCTTCTACAAGCTGGCGTACATTTTGGCCACTTGAAGCGTAAGTGGAATCCTAATATGGCTCCGTATATCTTTACAGAGCAAAAGGGAATTCACATTATTGACTTGAACAAAACAATCATCAAGCTTGATGAAGCGGCTAGCGCCATGAAGCAGATTGCCAAGTCAGGAAAGAAAATCCTATTCGTAGCAACCAAGAAGCAAGCGAAAGACATCGTGTCAGAGCGCGTAGCGGCAGTGAATATGCCTTACGTAACTGAGCGTTGGTCTGGAGGTATGCTTACGAACTTTGCAACAGTGCGTAAAGCAATCCGTAAGATGTCTCAAATCGATAAGATGGAGGGTGACGGAACGTTCAAAACACTTTCAAAGCGTGAGCGTCTTCAAGTAACACGTCAACGTGCGAAGTTGGAGAAGAACTTAGGTTCAATTGCTGACCTTACCCGTATTCCTGCTGCGATGTTTATCGTAGACGTGAAGAAAGAGCACATTGCTGTTGCTGAAGCACGTAACCTCGGGATTCCTGTATTTGCTATGGTAGACACGAATTCTGACCCACGTCAGATTCAATTCCCTATCCCGTCAAATGACGATGCTTCTAAATCCATCGCTAAGATTCTTGATTTTATTACTGAAGCAATTGGCGAAGGTCTTGCTGAGCGTAAAACAGACAAGGAAAAGCGTGCTGAGAAGCCTGCGAAAGTAGAAGCTCCGGCGAAGGATGCAGCCAAAGCAGATGCTCCAGCAGCAGCGAAAGTAGAAACTGCAGCGCCTGCTGAAGTGAAAGCAGAAGCACCAGCAGAAGCGAAAGCAGAAGCACCAGCGGAAGTGAAAGCAGAAGCACCAGCGGAAGCGAAGGCAGAAGCACCAGCGGAAGCGAAAGAAGCTGAAAAGAAGGACTAATCTCCTTGCTGATCACCAAACTCAATCAGACTTTATTCTTTGGCCTCTTGATAGAGGTCAATCTTTCAAGATAAATTTAGAAAGGATGAAAATTACTGCAGCAGAAGTAAACCAGTTGCGAAAGCAAACTGGAGCTGGCATGATGGATTGTAAAAATGCCCTTCAGGAAGCTGAAGGCAACATTGAAACAGCCATCGAATTTCTTCGTAAGAAAGGACAAAAAGTAGCAGCAAAGCGCAGTGATCGTGATGCCGCTGAAGGTGTTGTTATTGCTAAATCTACTCAAGACGGAAGCAGAGGCGCTATTATTGTTTTGAACTGTGAAACTGATTTCGTAGCTAAAAATGACGACTTTACTATGGTAGCAAATACCATCTTGGAGCTTGCTATTGAATCCAATGCAGCTGATTTGGACGCGTTGAAAGGAATGAAGTACCCGGGTTCTGAATTATCAATCAGTGATAAACTTACTGAGGAGATAGGAAGAATTGGGGAGAAACTTGACCTTTCTGCATACGAAACATTGTCTGCAGGAAAAGTGATTTCATACAACCACCCTGGAAATAAGTTGGCTTCAATAGTCGCTTTCAATAAGGTAGTTGGAGATGATATGGGACGTGATGTAGCAATGCAGGTGGCAGCAATGGCACCGGTGGCAGTTTCACCCGAATCAATTTCTCCTGAGTTGGTTGCAAAAGAGAAAGAAATTGCACGTGAGTTGGCCATCCAAGAAGGAAAGCCTGCTGAAATGGCAGACAAGATTGCTATTGGAAGAATCAACAAATGGTACAAAGAAGCAGCATTGCTTGAGCAACCATTCATTAAAGACAACAAAATGTCAATCAAACAATACTTGACAAATGCAGAAGACGGGTTGACTGTCACTGAATTTCGTCGTATTGCCCTTGCATAAGGAGAGACATTGAACATACTATTTATTAAAGCCTCCAACGTGGAGGCTTTTTTTTGGCCCAAATATTCGGTAGTAATTGTCCTAAAATGAGCTGCTGTAAAAGCAGTGTGAAATTTGATTCGGAAGAACCAAGGAAATTCAGATATTTGCGCAAGAGGTGAAAAGACTTATGAAGTACAAACGCATACTGTTGAAATTAAGTGGCGAGGCCCTAATGGGTGAGAAGCAATTTGGTATTGACAACAACAGACTCAAGCAATACGCACTTGAGATCAAGGAGGTTGTAGACGCTGGCGTTGAAGTTGCCATTGTAATTGGAGGAGGGAACATCTTTAGAGGTGTTCAAGCCGAAGAAGGTGGCATTGAACGCACTCAAGGTGACTACATGGGTATGTTGGCCACCATGATTAACGCTATGGCCTTGCAGGCTGCGTTAGAGCAAGCCGAAGTCAAGACCAGACTCCAATCTGCCATTGAAATGAAACAAATTGCAGAGCCGTTCATTCGAAGGCGCGCTATGCGTCACTTAGAGAAGGGTAGAGTTGTCATCTTCGGCTCGGGCACGGGCAATCCGTTCTTTACAACTGACTCAGCTGCTTCTTTGAGAGCAATTGAGATGGACGTAGATGTGATTCTAAAAGGGACCCGCGTAGATGGTATTTATACCGCAGACCCAGAGAAGGATCCTGATGCAACAAAATACACCAGAATTACTTTTAAGGAGGTCTTTTCGAAAGGATTAGAGGTGATGGACATGACCGCGTTCACTTTGTGCAATGAAAACAAATTGCCTATCATTGTTTTCGACATGAATAAGCCAGGCAACCTGATGCGTGTGTTGCAAGGAGAACAGATTGGAACACTTGTTGATTTCTGAAAACACTAAGAAGCTTTAAGGTGCGATATGCACTTTTTGCAGAAGATTGTTATTTTAGCACAACGAATTTTGTAAATCATGACCGAAGAGGTACAAATGGCCATTGATGAGGCCAAAGAACAGATGGATAAGGCACTTTCACATTTAGAAAGTGAATTGAGGAAGATTCGCGCAGGCAAGGCGCACCCGTCCATGTTAGATTCTGTAATGGTAGATTATTATGGAAGCATCACGCCTCTGAAGCAGGTAGGTAACGTATCAACACCAGATGCGCGCACCTTAACCGTGCAAGCTTGGGAGAAGCCAATGTTAGACCCCATTGCCACAGCTATTACCAATGCCAACCTTGGATTGAATCCACAGAGCAATGGCGAGTTAATCATTATAAACGTTCCTGCTCTTACTGAAGAGCGCAGACGTGACCTTTCAAAGCGTGTTCGCGCTGAAGGAGAGCACGCAAAGGTCTCTATTCGCAACGGAAGAAAAGAGGCCAATGACTTTATCAAGTCTGCAGAAAAGGAAGGCTTAAGTGAAGACATGGCCAAAACAGCAGAAGCAAACATCCAAACGCTCACTGTTTCATACGCAAAGAAAATAGATGAAATCCTAGACGCTAAGGAAACAGATATCATGACCGTATAAGGAGAAGTGGAGCCTGCAAATGCGGGTCACACTCTATCATCTTTATTTTACTAAAAAAATTGAGGAAGACTCAGTGAATTTATTTTCGCTGGGTCTTTTTGTTTTATTCCTCCTTGCTTCTTATTGAAGCAAACAGCTGTGCCTTTCTGGCCTTGCCCTGTTACGCAAATCCCATTCCCTTTTAATTCCATTGAATGAATGGGTGCTAAGGATTAGGAGGTATTCGTAAAGGTTTGAAATACAATTTAATATGCCTTTGGTCGATAGTTTTTGTGAGAAATGATAACCTTTTAGATCAAAATGGGGTAAAAGAAACTGATAAAAGCCATTTAGAGATAAAATGGATCGACCAAAACAACTAAGACATGAAGCAAACGCACAGACAGCGACGAAAAGAACGCTAACCCAGCATCTTACCCGCAGTTGCATCCTTCAAAGAAAGGAAGGAGAAATGAGATTTCTCTTCGAACTAACTAGTCCTATTGACCACTTATTCAGATACATAACTTACTAGTTATGATTAGTTTACTACACCACTCTATTTTGACAGCTAAAACTCTTTGTACATCCATTTTTAAAATCCAAGCCCTTACGCTTGTGTTGTTTTTGTGTTTCGGGATTTCTGCGAATGCACAAACAGCATGGACAGAAGACGCTGCTGGATCCAACTCAAATTATGGCTGGGAAGATTTCATCTCGCGAAAGCGTGACCAAGTAGATTTCTTTCGAAACATTGGAGGAATATTTGCTGAAGCAATTGATGTTCCTCAAGCTGCCAACAGCATCAAGGGAGCTGTGAATTTTTCAGACTTTGACAATGGCCACGGGACACAAGATGTTGCAGGTATTCATTTCGGCCTGCCTAGAGTTCCAGATGATTATTATATCCGCCAAGCGAATGACCCAAACAGTTCTGGGGAATCACGGTTGCAGATCAATACAGATATCAATCCATCGGACTTTGCCTACCAGCTGCATGAAATTGCTCCAGCAGCTATTTCGAATAATGCGCCTGAAGGGCAAGAGGACATTATTTTCTTCTTTGAAAACAACGCGATCTCCTTCGATGCACTTATTGATAATGGCAATGGAGTAGATAGTGACCCTGATGGAGATCCTTTAGCGGTCATGAGCAATTTGGGTCTTCAACCAATCCACGGAACGGCCTTTGTTGGCGCTGACGGCACCATAACCTACATACCAGATGCCAATTTTATTGGTATAGATAGCTTAACTTATTTCCTAAGTGATAACCCTGCTGGTGGGGCAGCTGGTTTAATTGACGAAGTAACAGTTTACCTTGTTTGGGGCGGAAGTAATGACAATTGTGTTGAACCTTTCAATCCGTTTACATGGACCGAAATTCCACCGAATGATGACAGTTCAGTTGGCCCGCTTTCACTTGGTTTTAACTTTGACCTTTACGGAACATCCTATACAGATGTGTATGTAAACAACAACGGGAATGTTTCATTCGACAACCCTTACTGGTGGTATTCTTCTACTGGTTTCCCAATCAACACGCCAATGGTTGCACCTTTTTGGGGTGACGTTGATACACGTGATTGGTTAGCAAATGGGTATTCAGGAGAAGTTTGGTACTTCCAAACAGCAACAGCCCTTTATGTGACATGGGTGAATGCAGGAGTTTATAGTGCTAACAACGCTTCAGTAGACGGTCTTGGAAATACGTTCACTTTGGTGATGACAGACGGGAATGATCCTGCCCTGACCATCGGAAACAACGTAGGGTTCTTTTATGGCGATATGCAATGGACCACGGGAACTGCTTCTGGCGGAGCAGGTGGTTTTGGCGGAACACCAGCTACAGTGGGAATCAACGCTGGTGACAACGTTAATTTCATACTAATGGGTATGTTTGATTCTGACAGCGAAGATTATGATGGTCCTGCTGGAAACGATGACGGTGTCAATTGGCTTGATGATCAATGCCTTGAGTTCAACGTATCAAGCGAAACGAATTTCCCACCCATTGCACAAAACTTCCCTACTGGAAATGCAGTAAACCTTTGTCTTGGAGACACCTACACTTCGAGTGTTGGTTTCATCGGGCCAGAAACAGGTGAAGTAGTATCAGTAGTTTCTGATGCTGCTGGCTGGGCCGGATTTTCAGAAGACACAAACATAGCAGGAAACCCTGGAAGTGTAGATTATACCCTCACTGGAGATGTAGTTGGAACTTACGTAATCACGTTTGATGCAACAGACAACAATGTGGATCCTGAAACAACAACAAGAACCATCACCGTTAACGTTATTGATTGTGATTGCTCAGCTTCGCCCTTGATTACATGTGCAGCGAGTCAGACAGCAAATGCAGACAGTGGCGCTTGTGAGGCAACAGTTGCCGTATCAGCACCTTCTATAACACTTGATTGCCTTGGGTCAACGGCCATCGAATTCGATGGAGTTGATGATTTTATTGACGTTAATGACCCCCTTCCTGACGGCGCTTTCTCAATTGAATTTTGGTTCAATCCAGGCGCTGCTAACTGGGATGGTGTGCTTTTCGATATGACTGAAAATGCTCCAGGAAATGGGGGCAATCAACGTTATTTCTTTATTGATGCTTCTGACAGCGACATACGTTGGAGGTTTGAATCTGCTGATGATACAGGAGTTGACATTGATATCACACATGATTTTAGTGCCATTCAATGGTACCACGTAGTTGCAACAGGAAATTTCAACTCAAGTGGTCCACATGAATTATACATTGATGGCGTGCTTGAAGGTTCAAGTAATGCAGTGGTGAACTCCAAGCCTACAACTTTTGAAAGTCCACGACTTGGAAACTTTGGTTCTGCATATGTTGTAGATCAAAATGCCTTTGCGGGTCAAATAGACAATTTCAGAATGTACAATGTGCAACTGGATGCTACTCAGATTGACGAAGTGAAATGCGGAAACATTTCGAACGTTGCTGCTAATATCTTGACTTTCCTTGATTTCGAAAACGGAGCGGGAAGTGCAATTGCTTCTGATATTTCGGCCTTTGGAAACAATGGTGTTCTGACGAACATGAATACCACGGCTGCTTGGGTAACTTCTGACCTGGAAACAGAATGCACAACGCTTACCAATGATTACAACGGAACAGAAGATGCCTCAGATGTTTATCCTGTAGGAACAACCACCATTACATGGACCGCTTCCAACGTAAACGGAGGTGTTTCTGCTTGTACACAAGACATTACCGTAATTGACAATCAGAACCCAGTAGTGGTTTGCCCTAGTAACATTTCCGTGAATACGAATGCGGCGGGTTGCACGGCCAATGTTACCGTACCTGTGCCTTCAACTTCAGACAACTGTGCTGTAGTATCAACAACGAATGACTTCAATGGAACGAGCAACGCTTCAGGGAACTATACAGTTGGAACAACAACTGTGGTTTGGACCGCAGTAGATGCTGCAGGGAATGCCAGCACTTGTTCGCAGACCATTACAATATTGAATACACTTTCTGCCAATGCAGGAGCGAATTTCACTTTCTGTGAAGGCGAAAATGGAAACCTTTCAGGCACAGCATCAGGAGGATCTAGTCCGTATACATACACTTGGAACAACGGACTAGGTGCAGGACAGAATCAAACTGTTTCACCTTCGCTTGCGGGATATGCCAACGAAAACACAACCTATACCCTCACCGTTACAGATGCAAATGGCTGCACAAATACAGACGCGATCACCATTACGGTTGAATCAACCCCTGATGTAGCTGTTACCGCCACTGATGCAACGTGTGGACTAAGCAACGGGACGGTGACATTCACGTTCCCGAACCATCCTAATCAGTCTAGCATTGAATTTAGCTTAGACAATGGCGCAAGCTGGGAGTCTCAAGTGCTTGACAACAGTGGTTCAGTGAGCTACTCACTTGCAGCAGGCACTTACACTGTTATTACAAGATGGGGGAGCAATGACTGTCCTGTAAATCTTGGTGCTTATACCATTGCAGACATTGACATCACCAACCCAACAATTACCTGTCCGAGTAACATCACAGCTTCAACTTCTGCTGCGTCTTGCACGGCGAACGTAACGGTACCAGCACCAACCGTAAACGATAACTGTTCAATTGGCAGTGTTGTAAATGATTTTAATGGGACGAACAATGCTACTGATGTTTATCCAATTGGAACTACAACGGTGAACTGGACGGTAACAGATTACAACGGCAATTCCGCTAGTTGTTCAATGACAGTAACGGTTGATGATGATGTAAATCCAACCGTTTCATGTGCAGCGAACGTTTCAGTTCACGCTGATGCGGGATCATGCTTCGCGATGGTTTCTTTGGCGAATCCAACTACAAACGATAACTGTTCGGTTGCTTCGGTAACAAACAACGCTCCTGCTACTTTTCCAATCGGTTCTACTACCGTAACATGGACGGTAACGGATGCTGCTGGAAACACAGCTACTTGCGATCAGACTGTGACCGTGGCCGACAATGAAATTCCAACCATCTCGTGTGCTGCGAGCGTTTCAGTTGATGCTGATGCGGGATCTTGCTTTGCGACGGTTGCTTTAACAAACCCTACTACAAACGATAACTGTTCGGTTGCTTCTGTAACAAACAATGCGCCTGCAACTTTTCCTATCGGAACAACTACTGTAACATGGACGGTAACGGATGCTGCTGGAAACACAGCAACGTGTGATCAAACGGTAACCGTGGCCGACAATGAAATTCCAACCATCTCGTGTGCGGCCAATGCAACGGCAAACATGGATGCGGGATCTTGCTTTGCAACGGTTGCTTTAACAAACCCAACTACAAACGATAACTGCTCAGTTGCTTCGGTAACAAACAATGCTCCTGCTACTTTTCCTATCGGAACAACTACTGTA
>Ga0222629_1000226_pt1 | contig 21167 bp, 30 predicted proteins | sample AntAcemetagenom1_FD_179847 | JGI IMG/M metagenome (GOLD analysis project Ga0222629, IMG submission 179847) | Saline water microbial communities from Ace Lake, Antarctica - #1 | ecosystem: Environmental > Aquatic > Non-marine Saline and Alkaline > Saline | place: Antarctica: Ace Lake | collected... | reverse complement strand
TCTTTTTAAAGATTACTTTAGTTGTAGTGTTTTTATATTTAATCTCTGTTAGTTTCATAGGGCCAATCTCTTGACCCTATTATAACAATTAACGACCCAACATTCTAGACTTAGTTCTAGCATTTATCTGCGTATTTATCCCTATTCCATCGCCTTTTTCTGATCCACGGCTGTAGGCTACTCTATCTCTGATACTCATTCTTGAAGGAGCACTTCTTAATCGAATACCTTTTTGCTCTAGCCATTTAGTAATAGCCATTTGCTCGTTCTTATAAAGAACTGGTAAACCATCAGGATTTCCTTGAGGAATATACTCAGGAGCAATCTCGTTATATCTATCATTTAATCTACTTGATAATTTAGAAGCAGCGCCTTGTTTAAAAGCATGAGCCATTTTATTAATAGCAGCACGACTGCCTGGAACTTCTCTAAATTCTTCATCAGCTAATCGTTCTACTGTATTAATAAAGTATTTACACATCTCTGTAGCTACCATTCGATTAGATTTTCTACCTACAAAAGTAATAACTTTAACTCTCTTGTAGTGTGTATCTAATTTCATTGTAGTATAAGTCTTACAAAAATACAGTTTAGCTGTAGCATTTCTTATATAGCCTTTCCATAAATCTCTATCGACCTCTACATCTTCGCTATCCATAGGTTCTACTTGATCTTCATCTTTAAGATCAGCAATAGATAAGTTGTGTTCTTGAAGTAATTTCTGAGCTTTATCTGCAGCTAACATTGCTTCGTTCTCAGAAGCGCCGTTTTCAGTAGACATTTTTAAAAGCTTTTGAATTCGCTTCAATACACTTTCTTTTTCTTCTGTCATATTCTACCTTTCTAGTTAATAAGACGATTATTAATGGCCCATGTACGAATACCCGGTACTTATATAATAATCGCTTATTTTTACTTTATATTATTTTTTTCTCTATTAGACAATAATATTCTCTTTATGTTCCAAAGTCTTTATATAGTCTTTTAAGTTAATTTCTGCTTTAAAATTCAATAACTTATTGTTTTTGTTATCTATTTTAACAGACTTAAATCTTTCTCCTTTTTGTTCTTTAATAAATTTAATCCTATGATTAAACATTTTAGCAACTTCAATTACACTATAACTTTTTTCATTCCCTAACATATATTCTTTATTTAAATTTTTCTTCCAGGCTTTATATATTCCATTCACTATATCATCTATATGAGTAAAGTTTCTTCTTTGAGTTCCAGGTTTTACAATGGTTAAAGGTTTTTTATTTCTATATTGATCTTCAAATATACCTACGACAGTTGCCATATTACCAGTACCAATTTGACCTGGTCCGTAAACATTAAAGAAATAAACAATTTCATATTTAAGATTAAACCATTGATGATAGTTTTTAATTAAATTAACATTATGAAACTTACTATAAGCATAAGGAGATAAGTTTTCTTTGTTATTAAAAGTACTTGATGAAGCTGAATACACTAATTTAACGTTGTTTTTACTACAGTATTTAACAACTTCTAAAGTTCCTTTTATATTAAAATCTAAACAATCTTCTGTTTTATAAAAACTTTGATTGATTCTTGAAAACTCTCCAAAATGAAAAATGGTATGTATCTTTAACTTTTTTAAAATAGAACTGATGTTAATAGAATTATCTCTAATATACAAGACTTGTTTAAATTTTCTTACACCTGAATATTCATTATCAATAACAATTACAGTGTAGTTTTTATTAATTAAATATTGAACCAAATTGCTTCCAACAAAACCACAACCACCTATAACCACAACAGTTTTCATTTTTTACTTAATACTTTTTTAAGATTTTCCCAATCTTTTGCTAAAGCCATTTTTTCCCAATCATCTCGACTTACACCTTTAGCTAAAGCTTCACCATCGTTGCTGTCAAATAAATAAATTTGTTTATCCTTTTTCACAATTAAGTAGACAAGGCCACCATTGTAGGAGTAAGACTTGTGCCATGCGATTTGTTCTATACTCAGTTTTAGCTTTAATTTGGTCTTTTCTCTTTTGGGGGACTGCAAATACTTACCTTCTAGCCAGCCCGAAACTCCATCAACACAATAGTGTACATCTGGAATACCACGTTCAATCGAAGTTTCTATACGTTGGATAAAAAAATCATTTAATTTTGATCTGATCGTCTGCCAGATTTGTTTTTCCATTTTCTATAATACTTATTTTATTAATGTTATTTAATTTTTCTTGTAATTCATCTTTTTGTTTTCTTACTGTATCAAGTTCAACAGCTAACTTTTGAATAGCAATAGTATTTAAAATACTATTTTCTCTCCATTGTTTTCTTTCTGCTTTAATTAAATCTAATTGAGTTTCACTTATCATGTGTTTTTTCCTATAGGTATGTATTTTACATTTTCATGTACTTCTAAATATCTAAACGGATCAATGACTACTGAATCAGGCATAAAATAAAACTCTTTCCACACTTCGTGTTTACAACCAATAAAAAATAACTGTGGAACTTTATCCCATTCATATTCTTCTTTTACTTTCATTATGTTGTTATCGTCAACCCAAGGATCCCACATTCTTACTGTCTCTCCTTTTTCTTCTAAAATATTTTTCAACAATATAGATGGACTACCTGTTTCAATATTAGTTTCAGGTTTAAAAGTTTTACCTAATATATTTATTTGTTTATCTCCTTTATTTTCTATAATTAAATCAGCTAACCATTCAGTTTGATTTTCTCTCTGTTTCATAATATTATCATACCAGTTGTAAGATAACTTAAATTTGCGAGCTAGATAACTGAGAGCTATATTATCTCTAGGGTGACAACCACCTCCATCTCCCATACCTCCATATAAATATTTTTTACTTATAATTCTATTATCACATTTAGATAAAGCTTCTGTTACGTCATCAACATCAGTATTAGGTAAATGATGGCAAGTTTCCATAACTGTATTCATCATAGCAATTTTAGTTGAAATAAAAGTATTATAAACTACTTTAATCAATTCTGCATTTTCTAAAGTTGTTTTATGAAATGGAGCTTTATTAATAGTCTTATAAAATTTTTGAGCCTGTTTTGCTGCACCCTCGTCATCTACTCCAAATAGAATCATTTCACTAAATAAAAAATCTTTAATAGTAGTTCCCATTGCTATAAAAAATGGGTTATAACAAAGTTTTAAATGAGTGCCAAGAATTGGTTTAATAAACTTTGAAATAGTACCAGGCAAGACAGTAGAAATAATAATAACAGTTTTATCTTTCCCTTGTTTTTCGATTTCTTCATTGAGTTCCTTTATTCCATTGATTAAAAATTCATAATTAAAATCAGCACGTTCTTCAGGAATTCTTGTAATACCTTCATACTTTTTTTCATGAGGAGTTTGTATCGGTACAAATATAATATCTGATTCTTCAACAATTTTATCTAAGGGTTTTAATTGAAGTTTAGATGTTTTTAATAATTCTTCAGCACCTTCTTCTCTGTAAGATAAAGTTTTAAATCTAATATTTCTTAATGTAGTTTCATTAATATCAGTTCCGATGACTTGATGTCCTTTACTTTCTACAGCAAGAGCTACTGGAAGTCCTAACTTACCTAGTCCTAGAAATCCTATTTTCATACTTTTTTAGCTTATTCTCAGCTATTTTTCTTTTGGTAGTTTCTAATTCTAATTGTTTTTTTAATTCATCAATTTTTAATCTCAATTGTAAATTAGAATTAACACCTATTTTCATTTACTTTATAGTACCCCAACTGTCTCCTTTCTCGACATCTACCGTTAAAGGCACTTTCAAATCTACACAAGTTTTCATGATTTGTAAACTGTCTTCAAAACATTTTTGTTTACCATGAGGAACTGAAAAATCTAATTCGTCATGTACTGTAAGTTTTAAATCAATCTCATCTAATAATCCTGCTTCATATATTTTAATCATTGCTGCTTTAGTAATATCAGCAGATGATCCTTGTATTAAAGCATTCATTGCTGTATGAGTATAAGCTCGTTTAAGTTCTTGTTTAGGATAATGAGAATGTGCTTCTGATAAAGAATAAGCTCTCTCACCCCAACTGTCTCTAGGTTCCCACATATTAAATCTTCTTTTTCTACCTAATAAAGTTTTAATGTAACCTCTAGAACTTGCCACATTAGAAACCTGTCTTGATAGTTCTTTTACAAAAGGAACTTTATCATGATAACGATTAAATAATTCATAAGCTTGATCACTATCTAATCCTAATTCTGAGGCTAATTTTTTATTTCCCATACCATAAAACAAACCTAAATTAATAGTCTTAGCTTGTTTTCTAGGTATACTAGCCATAGTTGCAACCATTTGATGGAAATCTGTTTTATCATTTTTATTAAATTCATCTTGAACTTGCATAGCTGTTTCCATTCCTTTAAGACTAGCATAGTGAACTAATACTCTTGGCTCTTGTTGAGAGTAGTCAGCACAAACCCATTCGTCACCTTCTTCAGGTACAAATAAACCTCTGATTAACGGTCCAAGTTCAGGGTCTCTCGCTGGTACTTGTTGAAGATTAGGATATTGAGAACTAAATCTACCTGTAACAGTACCCATTGGATTAAAGCCACAATATATTCTTCCATTAGAAGCTTTATCAATAATCATATTCTTTACAAATGTATTTCTAATCTTGTCTAACTTTCTAACTTTTAAGATACTTTTACTAACATCATCACTTTGAGTTTCCAACCAACTTGCAGTGAAAGATGGAGTACCTTTTGCGGTGTGTGTATAACTAATATTATTTTTATCATATGCTTCCTTTAAAGAGGCGTTTGCCCATACATTAACTTCGGTACCTCCTAGTCTATTTAGCACTGATTGAACTTCTACTTGTCTTTTTTCTAATTCACTATAAAGTTTATGTGCTTTTTCTACATTTACCTTAACACCTTTTCTTCTCATGTGAAATAGAACAGGTATAAGTCTAGATTCAAAGTCAACAATATTTTCTATTTCTTCTCTTTTAATTCTAGCCTGTTGTTTTTGATATATACCTAAAGTAAGTAGAGCATCTTCTTTTGCATACTCGCTTACTTCATTAGCATGAAGTCTCCATAAATTTTCTTTTACTTTAGCACGTTTACCAAACTTATAGAGTACAGCTTGTGCTAGTTCAACTTCGTATTTAGATTTTCTTAAATAAAAATTAGCAAGACTATCTAATGAATACTTTAATTTATTTTCATCTATTAAGTGTTCTATCGTTTGAACGTCACATATCTTGTGATGACGAGTAACGGTAAGGCGACTATCCAGTGAATAAAGCCACTCTAAGTCATACATGGCATTAGCAAATATAAGCTTTTTATTAGATTTATAGATATAATCCATAAATTCAATTACTTTAGTTTTATTTAAATTACCTCCACCTTCGTGGCCTATTGGAAAATATTCAGTATAACCACTGTCTGTTGATATAGATATTCCAGCAATGTGGCCATCTTTTCTAAAACCACCAGGACCCATAGTTTTTAAATTAGGATCACAGGTCTCTGTATCTATAGCTATGAGTGTAGCTTCATTTATTTTATTTATATTAAACACTAATTAAGTCTTTCTAAAACTACACTTTTACTAATGTATTTCCATTCTCTTCCACCTAATATCCATAATTTTTTAGCATCTCTATGAACATACTCTTCACAAAATATAATATGTTGAGTTGAAGTATTAAGAAGTAACTTGACACAATGAATACAGGGAGATAGAGTACAATAAACTCTATCTATTTCATGAACGTCTTTACATTGAAGTAAAGCATTTTGCTCAGCATGTATTGCTTCACATTTATCTAAATCTGTACCTGATTTAGATTTAGCACCTGCACAAGGTTTATCTGTACAATGAGTAAAGCCACTTGGATTTCCATTATATCCTGTAGCTATAACATGATTTTTTTTATTAACAAATATACTACCAACTTTTCTACGTGCGCAAGTACCACGTTCAGAGACAAGTAAAGCCATTTTTAAAAAATAAAAATCAGATACTTCCCTACCCATGTGTAATGAAATCTATTTTTTGAAGTCTTGATTTATCTTTTGATACAGGAGTATAATCTGCTGCTTCTCTTAAATTAGATATAAATTTTTTAGGACTATCTTTATATTTTTCAATAAGACTGTTAAATGATATTTCACTTTCGTCATGATAATTACTATTAAAAATACTATCTAACTTTTTAAAGTCATTTTCATAAATATGTCTACTACCTGCTTGTATATTTAAACTTCCTAACTTACATTTTAATCCACGAAAATTTAAACAACAAGCTATATAAAAAGATATAGCACTAAAGTTAAAAGTATCATAAGGAGTTCCTAACCAGGCGTCATTACTTCTCATTGTAGCAACGGTGTGTAACCATAAATCATCACTTGCTTCTCTTAAAAAGAATTGTAGAGATAGAGTACAAGGAATATCTTTACTTGATCTAGGATTCTCTCTCCATATGTTTAATACAGCCTGTCTACTATCGTTATCTTTAATTAAAGTATCAACTACATATGAAGTTTGAGTTATAATTTTAGGACCATATGCTCCAAAGAAAGTTATTCCATCGTCACTAAATCTTTTAACTCCATCTACATATTTACTTACACTTTCGACATCGTTTCTACCTTCTAACATCCATGCTGCTTCGCCAAACATAAAGCTATAAGATAGTTTTCTTTCAGGTATAGTAATAATAGGATCATCCATATCTATTATCCAGCTGTTGTTTAGCTTTTCAGTAATTTTTAAACCTCTTGGCTTACATATAAAATCAGGTTCTCTATATATTTCCCATAACTTTTTTTTATATTTTAAATTTATATCTTTCATATTTGTAATACCATTGACCTTTCTATTATTTTATTTGAAAATTCATCTAACTTATGACCATCTTTAAACATGTCATATCTAACAAAATTATCTCTTTCTCTTAATGGAGAAATTTCACTTAAAAAATTAGACCTAGTAGGTTTACCAAACCAATGCTGATAATAATAGTCGACAACGTCATCAATATCATGATACTCTTCATGTCGTTTTTCTCTATTAATTCTATGATTTTCTTTAACTCTTGCTGTATCTTCTGGTATACACCATACATATAAAGCTCCTTGATTATTTAAAGTTTGATATATTTTTTTAGGATTATAAGAAGGACCTGATCTATAAATATAAGAATAACATTGTTCACTTGGCCAATGTCTATCTAATAAAACTAACTTACCTTCACGTCTTTTTTTACTTGCTAATCTAGCTGTAGCTGTATGCCACAATTTCATATTCTTATGAACTCTTAAATGCATATAATATGCATTAGGATTAGCTTTTTTAATATGATTAATTAAAGTAGTTTTACCTACACCATCTGGTCCGTCAAATATTATTATTCCAATAGACATTTAAAATATTCTTTCGTTCTTTCTTTATTCCAAGTATTCTTTATAAAACTTTCTTTCTGGTAAGATACAATTTCTTTTAATTCTTGGTCAGATTTATTTTCTATATTATCTATATCAATATTATATCCGTCACCTAATACTTTAGTTTCAGAAGGGTGACCTAGTAAAATAGATTCTGCATCACAAGCCATATTATATCTTACTCTCCACCAACCACTTCCATTTAAAGTATGAGAGTGAGGAGGACTTAGTATACCCCAATGTTTTCTATACTCTTGATATAGTTCGTGTTCTTTTAATCTAGTTTGACCTTCTTTAATGTTTCCAAAAGTTTTAATAGGCCAATTAAAAGTTTGTTTTTTTAACCAATTCATTTTACTTAAAAGACTAGCCATAACCCAAGCTTTTTCTTTTTCAACAATAGGTTCTTGACTAAATAAATCTACACCTTTAGGGTCATTTAAATAAGAATTAGTATGTGGTGAAGGATCCCAGTTAGTTATTTCTTTAGCTTTTAGTCCTAATGCTTCGTAGTTACCACCGTCATAAGCTGGAATTAATAACTTATGTGGCCATTCGTCAAAAGCAAAAGTATCAACTAAATCTTCAATTTCTTTTTTATAAGGTTGAGCTTCGTCCCAATAAGCTTTTCCTACAGGATTTCCTGCTTGAGAAAACTTTTTCCATATTCTCCAATGTCCTCTACTAAAAGTTCCAAAGCCAGATACTGTTTCTTTAGTTTGATGATCATCTATTGATATAATAGCATCAGGTCTTTGTGTAATAGTATAAGCAGCACCATACCAATAACGAGCTGATAAACTATTAGGACCAAATACATAGACTATTACTTTATCATATTGAGATACATCTTCTCCAGGTATAATAGCTTTTTGAGTTACTTCGTGTCCTAGTTCTCTTAATACACCTGGTAATATTCTAGCAGATGTTGCAATGTTTAAAGGACTTTTAGCAGTACCTATCGTAAGTGCGTTAAACCCTGTTACTAATATCTTCATTCTGTTCTTTCTCTTCCTCTACTATTTGATCTATATTAGGAGCTTTCCAACCTTTAGGTTTAATTACATCAAAAGCAGTTCCACGTTTTTTTGATTTACTTTTAGCTCTTACTTTTTTCATGTTAGCTGTTTGCACTTCTTTCCAAGCTTTTTCAAAAGGTAAATTAAATAACCAAGCTGTACCTAAAGCAATATAAACTATATCAACAAGAGCATCTAAAGCTCCTGCATCATCTTTTTTAGTTATAGCCTGAGTGTACTCTGCTAATTCTTCCATTAAAAAAGAAGTTCTAAAATTAACTAATTCAGAATTATCTGGTATTCCTACTTTTTCATTTTTTTTAAATCCAAATTTATTATGAAATCTATTTATATCTCCTAATAAATCTTCATGCATCATTTTAAAAATATCTTCGTGTGTCAAATTAAACTCTCCTGTTCTGGTTGCTTTCTAAAGTCTACAGTCATATGTTGCTCTACTGGTTTCTCTTTATTACTTATACTCTCTTTTACTATCCTCGCTACATATTCAGCTACAGGTGGCATTACTCCTCTTGCGATTTGTGATCCAATAGATCCTACCGGTCCTTCAAATTTAAAGTCATGAGGGAATCCTGCAAGGTAAGCTAACTCTTTATGACCGAATAATCTATCTTCTGTAGGGTGAATATAAAATCCTCCAGCGATAACTGGACAAATTTTAGCTGTTGATAATCTCCACTTCATAAATTGAGGTCTACCTTTAACTCCTCCACGCATGCCTCCTCTTACCCAAGTTTCAGGTGGATTAAATCTTTCCCAAGTTGTTCTTAAACTTTCGCCTTGTTTACAATGTTTTAAGTATGGAATTTCAGTTGGTGTCATTTTAAATATATGACCAATATCATCTCCATGTTCTTCTTTAAATGATTTTAAAACTTCTCCTGTATTAGGAGAAGGTGCAAAGTTTAATTTAAAAGGATTTAAGTTATACTTAGTTGCTATAAAGAAAAATCTTTTACGACTATGATTAAGACCAGTAAATTGACCATCTATTAATAAATGAGTAGTTTGATATCCTAAAGCATTAGCTTCTTTAGTAAGTTCCATTATCATTTCGTAGCCACCATTCTTGGAATAAACCCTAGGAACGGATTCGATGGCTATTGCTGAAGGTCTTAACTCTTTTAATAAGTTAAAACTATTTCTCCAACATGCGATCCTAGGGTCGTTCTTCCATGCCATGCCACCTTTCTGTGTCGTACCTAAATTCGACCAGGGAGCGCAAGGTGGATTGCAATATACAAAATCAATTTTATCTTTATATTTTTCTCTAGGCCATTCTTCTTCGCCTTCATAAATTGGTAGATCAGGAAAATTAGCTTTAGCTGTTTTTTTATATAAACCTGGTTTCATTTCAAAGTGAGCTTCAACATCAAAATGTTTTTTAACTCCTAAAGTAAATCCACCTGCAAATATATATGTTCCTAAAGCTTTCATAATTCTTTCCTTTTTAATTATCTTAATTCGTAACTATACTTCGTTTCAGGTTGAAGCAAGAACAAATTTTTTTTAGCTCTTGTAACTGCAACATAAAACACTCTATGTTCATCATCTGGTTCAATATTAAATTTTTTCCAAGTTCTATACGATATATCACAAATAACAACAACGTTGTCGCTTTCACCACCTTTTATACCATGTATAGTTGATAACCTAATTCTAGCTTTATTTTTAAATATATCACCAGATTTAATTAATGATTCAAATAATAATATATCTTCTGGATCAAGACCTGTAATTACATCTTCCCATTTTCCTGTAGCTAATAGGCCTACATTATCTTGTAAATATTTTAAAGAAAACTCCATATTATTGTCTACACCTTCTAGTTTTTTAAAACCTCTTTTAATTCCAGTTCTTCCTTTAATACATTGATATAGTTTTTTAAGTTCATCGAATGATATAGTATCACCTCTATTTAATTTAATCCATGATCTAATTGCAATTACAAACTTATTTGTTTTAAATTCATGATATCCTTTTTCATAGAACCAACCCATTCTTTTACAATAAGATTCAGCTTTAAATAATTGATAGCCTGATCTAGCTAAAACTAGCCACTCTCCATTTGACATGTCTACTTCTTCAATAGAACTTATATCAGTAATTGATCCGTGATCCTCTCTTGATGTCCAATTTTTAACTTGTCTTAAAGATATTTTATGAGATATATCACATGCAAGTTTATGAATACTTTTAGGAAGTCTATAACTAATAGGAAGTACTTCTATTTCACCTTTAATATCTAAAAACTTTTTAACATCAGCACCTGCCCAACGATAGATAGCTTGATCATCGTCACCTGCTATATATCTTAATTTACAATTGCTTGTTAACTTATCTATAACTTTCCATTGTTTTGTAGTTAAATCTTGAGCTTCATCTACAAAAATTATATCTAATTGAGGCACTGTCGTTTCTTGATTAAATACATCTAACATGTCCGTGAAGTCTAAAAGGTTTTTACTCTTTTTAAAATTTCTTAAAGCCTTAGAAAAATATTCTTGTTCTTCCCATGTGTGTTCACATTCTAATTCTTTCCATACTGATTTTAAATCTCTTTCACTAGAACGTGCTACTTCATCACAAAATAATAATAAATCTCCTTTCTTATTTCCTACAGATAATCCTGAAGTATCTTCTTCTGATACTCCTGTCATCTCTACTCTAGCTATTTCACTAAACTCTCTAACACGTTCTCCTTTAAAGACTTGACCACTATTAATATTTAAAGTTCTATAACACATGCTATGTATAGTTCTAAAATATTCTAAATCATCTTCTGATAAGTTAAATTTTTTAATTACCCTGCTTCTTGCTTCTTTAATTGCTCTACGTGTAAAAGAAAAGAAACCTATCTTATCAGGTCTATATCCTTCTGCAATTTTTTCTTCTAGTAATTTTAAAAGAGTAGTTGTTTTACCTGTACCTGGACTACCAAATATCTTAATCGTTTTGGTCATTTTTTTTATATAACTTTCTTAATATTTCTAACTGTTTATTTGAAAGTAAAAAATGATTATCAAATTTAGCTAATCTTTCTTTCATTGAGTTTCCAAAATCTAATTCCCATTGAGTTAGTTTTTTAGGATTAAGTCCATTTAAGAAAATTACAAATCTATCGTAACTTTCACCTTCTAATCTTATTAATAATTCTTTAGGAATATCTTGAGGACCTTTAGTTTCTATACCTTTTCTTTTTAAATGAAAGTATATCTCTTTACATAATTGAACGTCTAGTAAAGCATCGTGATATTGTTGAGGTGCTGAATGAAAAAAAGCTTCAAATGTTTCTTGTAATTTAGGAAATTTATAATCTTTAAACTGTCCTTTTAATTTTAATTCATCTTTAGCCATCATCATTGTACAATGAATATTTTCTGGAAATTTAAATCTAATTCCATGTTGATAAAATTCTCTTTCAAGTATTTGTAAATCAAAAGCAGCATTATGTGCTACAAGAGTATGACACTGTTCAAATAGCTCTGTTAAAGCACAGAGAATAGAATGAGAAGAAATACCAGTATTAGTTGCTTCTTCAGTAGTTATACCATTCACATCTGAAGCTCCTTTAGGAATAGTCCAGTTATCTGGCTTGGATCGTAAAGATATCTGACTGACAGAACTTTCATCATCTTTACAAACCATTGCTGCTAAACTAACTAATCTAGGTTGATTTAAATCAGTAACGTGTAAATCTCTACGCCACAAACCATTAGTTTCTGTATCAAAAAATAAAATCATTATGCTCCTTTATGAGAATTAACTTGTAAACCGGTTATTTCTACTGTAGCATCTTTTTTAAAAACTGCAATTGCTGCTGTTAAATTATCATCTACTTCTTCCGTATAACCGGCGTGTTTTCTTATTTTAATTTTTTCACAACTGTCTATTGCATGTTGTAATAATATATTAATTGCTTCTTCTTTATTCATAGGCCTCCTTATTTATTGTTGGTTGTTTAAATTCTTCTGTCTGCATTTGAAAATTTGGTATACTCCAAGTATTCGTAAATTTTCCTTTTATCTTTTTTCCTGCGTGAGTAGCACCTAAATTTTTAAGATAGGCAGTAATTTCATGTAGTTTAAATTCTTTAAATCTGTGTCTATCTAAAAATTCCATAAAATCATTAATTCTAAATTCAGTAACATACTCTTGAATAATAGCTTTACCTCTTAATAAATCTTCTATTTCTGTAGATGAAGTAGAACCAGTACAAAATCTTTCTAATAAATCTAATAGACGACCTTCATTACTACTATCTTTAGGTGCTTCTACAGATATAACTCTACTCATTAAATCATTAACTGTTTCAGTCCATAGTCTGTCGTTTATCTTAGGAAGTAACATATCTAAGTTTTCAAATACTACTTGTTTAAAATCTATAAAACTATAAACTTGCTTACTAGATAAAGGACCTACTTTCTTTTCACTTAAAGTTAAAAAATACTGAGGTGGATTAGTTAATATTTTAGTTATACTATTTAAAATAGGCATAGTTCCTTCATCATTTATACCAAACTCACATGTTAAACACTTAGTTTTATTACAAACTGAATTAATTGGTGAATCTTTACACTTATAATTATAAGTTTTTTTATCTAAACTATTTAATACTGATGTAAATTCTCTAGGTTTTAATGGTGGATCAAGATGTTCATCATTATATTCTTCTAATTTTTCTTGCCATTCGTCAGGAAATCTTTTTCTAAGATAAACTCCAATATTAAATAGACCATTATTTCTTCCACCTTCTCCTAAAGGACCTTGAGATAATAACTCTTGTAAACAAGGCGGACCACCTGGTAATATTTCATTTGATTTATTTAACTTTTCAATAAAACTTAAATCAATTTCATCTAAACTATCTACAGCAAATTTATCTACCCATTTAACAAAAAGATCAGGAGTAAGTACTTCACCATCATATAAAGCATATCTATCTGATTGTTCTCCTCCAAAGTATGGCATATTAAGCCAACTTCCTACATCTTCTTTATTTAATAATTTAGTTTGTTGAGGTCTTAAATCGTATTTTACAAATCCAAATTTTTTAACAATATCTTTTAATTTATTAATCATTGAAGAAGCACTTACTGGCTTTTTAGTAAATATAAATATGTGTGCTCCACCTGATTTTGATCTACAAACTATTAAATTCTTTTTAACAAACTGTTTACTAATTTTTTCTATATCAACAGAGTAATCATCTACATCAAGACAAGCCCATTTACATTGATTATTTTCATCTATCGGAATAACACCTAGACCAGTTTTACCATCTAGGTGTTCTTTCCATAACTTTGCTTCATATGATTCTCTTACAGTCTTTCCATAGCCATCAAGCTTAGGACCTTTTCTTTCTGTTATAAAGAATTGGCCATAAGCACGATTTAATCCAGGAAATATTCTAAAAAAATCTTCTGGTAACATAATTAAAAGGGAGATTTAGCTGTCTCTCCTGATGATTGTGTACTAGCAACTTCAGTATCAATAGGATCAGAGCCTTTTACTTTACCTTGACCTATTGAATCTGCAAGAGCTTCAGCCTGACTAAAAGTATCTTTACTATCAATCTGACCTTGTTCTTCGATTTTATATTTAAACCAGCTACCTAAATCATTCTCAGCATTGATTGTAGATAATTTAAATTTATATAAAAATGAAGGTGGATCTACCATTTGACCTTTTATATTAATCTTTTTCATTTTAAGAAGTGTATTCCACTTTCTTGAAACTCCAAGATTACTAGATGTCATTGTTAGAATAGCAGGTTCCCATGAATCATCACCTTTAATTAAGATAAAATGCTCAGCTGTATCAACTATTTGATTTTCGCCAAGAAATGATTTCTTAGTTTTAGGATCCACGGTCGTACCTTCAGGTTTCATATCGTGAGTAGCAACAAATCCGCCACCACTTTCTCTAGGTACCCACTCTACATATGATTTTCTATACCCACAAGGTATAACTGTAATACCTTCAACATCGTATAACTTATTACTTACAGTGTTAAAGATATGACCTTCTTCAGCTCCTTCGATGTATTTCTCATCTTTTTTCTTCCTTTGTGGAGAGCCTGCTTGAACGACAGCTAATCTAGGAATAGTAATATCATCATTAGATACATTTTCTAATCCTTTACCAACTGCTTTTATAAGTAAATCACTTGATATATCTCCTAATGAGATTTCAGTGTTAGACTTAACTTCTACTTGTTTATCTGCCATGTTATTTCTCCTTTCCGAGTTTTACTTTAGCAATGCTTGCTTCATAGACACTAAATAAATTTTCAGGTAATTCCTGACCTAATTTATATTGATCTTTAGCCCAAGCTTTTAAAGTGCCAGAATGAACGTCTGCTTTTTCATCATAAGGTATATCTTTAAAATTTTTAGATAAAACCTCAATCAGCTTATCAGCCTGATCATACTTGCCTTTAGGGAAACTAACTTTAACATCATGTTTAATTAGTTCCGCATGTCCATTCTCCTCTAACCATTTTAAAGCATCTGATTTAACATCAGCTCTAATAGAACAGAATATATCGTCTTTAACTGAAATTTGACTTCCATCTTCTAAATCAAATCTAGTCATTCCATTACATGACGCCATAGCGTCCGGTAATTCTTTTTCTTCAATCTCACGAATTTGAGCTTTCAAGATTTTTAATCTTTCTTCCTCTTCCATAAGATTTTTCTTTTTCTTAATAAGTTTATTTCCAATAGCTGTAACTACTTCTAGTCCTACTACTGGTAAACTTTCTTTTTCCTTGTGTTTTTCAACTGAATCGAAAATCCAAGCTTCTTTACTCATTACCATCTCCTCTCATAAAAATATCAATAGGTACGTTATAGTAACATTGATTTTCTCTATCCCATTTTAACATATTAACTTTTCCGTTATTAACTTCTCCTGCAACCATTGATGCAATCGCAATAGCAACGGGATCTCCCATCGCTAATAAAAAATCGTCATCACAAAAATCTCTCAACTTATTAGAGAGTAATCGAGTTACGGGTGAAGATGAAAGTGTAATCTGTCTTCCAGGTGGTAGCATTGGTATTAGTTCACCGAAACGGGCAGCACCAATAACATTTACATTTGGATTTTCTTGCACTATGTAAACTTTAGCCATAATGTTCTCCTTTCTTATTTTTATTATTTACTTATATATAAAAAGTTATATAAAGTAAAATTATAATTAGAAAACAGAAAGATTACATGCAAGTTGAATTTATTAATGACGATGATTTTATAAAGTATAAATTTAAAACTAAACCTTTTAAACATCAGTATGATGTATTTTTAAAATCGAAAGATAGAGAAGCTTATGCTTTATTTATGGAGCAAGGTACTGGAAAGTCTAAAGTAATTATAGATAATATAGCTTATCTATATAGAAAAGGTAAAATTAATTGTGCTATCATATCAGCACCTAAAGGTGTGTATAGGAACTGGGTTGCTTCTGAATTTAAAACACATATGCCTGATGATGTAAAAGCTTTTACAGATATATGTATTTGGAATCCAGCTGAAACTAAATCTAATATAGAAATATTAACTAACTTTTTAAATCCATCACATCGATTAAAATTTTTTATTGTTAACATTGAAGCTTTATCTACAGATAAAGGTAAAAATTATTTAACTAGATTATTAAATACTTCTAATTGTTTATGGACGATAGACGAAAGTAGTAATATAAAGAATAGAACAGCAAGAAGAACTAAAGCTTGTTTAAAATTAGGAAAGCTTGCTAAGTATAGAAGAATATTAACTGGAACTCCAGTGACCCAAGGTCCTTTAGACTTATGGGCTCAAATGCATTTCTTAGATGAATTTATATTTCAATCTAGTTTCTATGCTTATCGTAATGCTTTTTGTGTAATGCGTAGAAGAAGAACAGCTACTCATAGCTTTGATGAGATAGTAGAATATCAAAGACTAGATGAACTTCAAGAAATTTTAGAAAAGCATAGTTTTAGAGTAACTAAAGAAGAATGTTTAGATTTACCACCTAAAGTAAGACTAAAAAGAGAAATAGACATGACGAAGGACCAGAAGCTCATGTATCACACGTTACGAAAAAGAGCTATATTAGAACTAGAACAAGAGAAATTAGTGACTGCGCCTCTCGTAATCACACGATTATTAAGACTTCAGCAGATCCTATGTGGATTTATTAAATATGACGATGGAAATGAAGAAGTTATAAAAGGACCTAACTCTAGACTTCAAGAACTATTAGATGTGTTAGACGAAACTCAAGGTGGTGTAATTATATGGGCTACCTATCGTAACTCTATTAAATTGATCCAAGAAACTTTATCTAAAAAATATGGATCAAGTAAAGTTGCTTCTTTTTTTGGAGATACTCCATCAGAAGAAAGACAAAAAATAGTAGAAAGATTTCAAGCTGGAGAAATAAAATACTTCGTAGGTCAACCTAGAACTGGTGGTTATGGATTAACTTTAACTGCAGCTAAGACTGTTATCTACTTTAATAATACTTATGATATGGAGGTAAGACTTCAATCAGAAGATAGAGCACACCGTATTGGCCAAACTGATAAAGTAACTTATATAGATTTTGTCTGTCCTAATACTATTGATGAAAAGATATTACAAGCTTTAAGTACTAAAAAGAAATTAGCTGATCAAATAACAGGTGATGAATGGAAAGAGTTATTTATTTAACTTTAGTATATCCGTAACCTTTTTCTCTATCACTATATAATTTTTGCCAAGACCATGAACTTAAATAAGTAGAGTAATGATATATTTTTTGAAGTAAATATTTAAACATTATTTTTTCTTTTTACACTGACATCTAGGTCCAGATATTTTATTAGCTATCCATTCACAGATATCATCTATCTTTGCAAAAAATTTATAACAAAATCTATCTATCATTATTGACAACTTAAACACTCATCACTGTCTTTATCTAGATCAGCAAGAGCTTCTTGTTTACAATCATCGCTACAGAACATATCTAGTTCTTCTTTAGCTTCGAATTCTTTTTTACATTTATTACAATTTTTAATCATTATTTTTTATTTACTTCCACCAATGTATCCACCAATGACACCAATTAGTCCTGTAACTGACATCTTCATTAATGTAATTACGCTTTCATCTACTGGTCTATTTTCTTCTAGTGCTACCACATAGTCACCTATAATAATAACTCCAAGGAGTAATAGTACACCACTTGTTATTAATAAGACCACTATATCTTTAAAATTTTTAATCATTATTTTTTTTTCATTATATCTGCACCTTTTAAACCATAGATTGCTGAAACTACACCAATAAATAAAGCTTGATACCAAAAAGGCATATTATTAAACTGTTCAAAAAACTTTTCTAGTTTAATCATTATTTCTGGATCATCTGAGAAGATAGACCATATTAATAACATCACGGGTGCAGACACTAAGATTAACACGAACTCGTCTTTCCAGCCTTGATTATTATTAGACATAACTGCTTTTTTATATTCTACTTCACCATTAGCCATTTTTTGAGCGTGTAATCTTTCAGCATCAGAAACTAACATTTTAGTTTGTTGACGATTTTTAATTACATGAGCACCTGTTTGAAATGCCATTTTTGCAATACTTAACCACATATTAACTTCCTAAAATTATTGATAATATTAATAAGCTAATAAGAATAACCCATTGTTTTTTATTAAAAATTTCTGATAATCTATATTTTATTATGTTTAAAAATTTATTGAACATTAATATCTTCCTTGTGCAACCATTCTTTTAAATTAAATCCAGGACAATTTGGTTTATTATCTTGAATATCATAGTGACCTACTATCTCTTGAATATTAGAATTAGTCATTAACAATCTTTTAATTAAATCTTTTAAAGATAGAAACTGTTGTAAAGTAAAATTATTCTCAGCATCTCCATCTTCTGACATACCACCTACTAAACAAATAGCTATACTCTTAGAATTAGCTGCAGGTGCATGAGCACCTTGAAAAGCTTCAGGTCTTCCTACTTCTACTAATCCACCTCTTTTAATAACATAATGGTAACCTATATCATCCCAACCGTTATCGTCTACATGCCACTTCTTAATTTCAGACGCACCTATATCCATAGATGGTTTAGTTGCAGCACAGTGTACTACGATCATTTCTGTCTTTTTTCTTAGGTCCATTGCATTTTTCTCTTAGGCACTATTCTACATTTTTTTGTTTCTAAGTCTACAGATAAAATCAGTATTCTACTGTCTTTAATTCTAGGCACTCTATTGATTTCAGAGCCATCTTTTCTTTTACCACTCATTTTAACATCAAAGTATTGACACTCTAAAGTAGTGGGATGCACGGCAATTAAATCTATAGCCGATTGAGTTTGAGCACCTTTAAATACAAAGTAGCCATTCTCTTGTAACCAACACACTGCTATATTTTCACAAAGACAACCTTTATTTTTTTGAAGCATTAGCCAATTAATTGAATCAAGCCGGCACCTAGTAATGAGATCATTAGGCCCGCTGCTCCAATTAATATTTTTTCCAATCTATTAATTTGTTTTGCTAAGTCGTTTATTTTATCGTGAGTTTGTTTTTGCATTATTCTACATAATTTTTCATGGTTATCTAATCTAATTGAAGTTGTACTATTTAGCTTTTTCATATTTTTCAATTTCTCTTTTTTCACGTTCAGTGCCTTTAACTTTTAAATTAAACTCTCCAGCCTCGGCTAATTTTTTAAGACTTTCATAAGAAAAACTAGCTGCTACATTTATACTTTTTATAGGAGCTGATGCTAAAAATTCTAATACTGGTATAGTAGGAAGTCCTGTCTCAGCATTAAATTTTCCTTTTAAAGTTTGATTAGTACCTTCTCCTCCAACAGCAGTTTCAACACCTACACCAACTCTTTGTAAAGGACCTGAGTTATAAGTATTAAAAAACTTATAAAACTTTTTATCATTTAAAGCTGGAGCATACTTAAAAGCATATGAGTTAGCAAATTTATCTAAAAACAAATCATAGTCTGCTAGTTCTTTTCCTAGTTTCCCATCTAGTTTATTAGCAAAAAATAACAATCCTTTTATTACTACGTTTTCATGTGATAAAGGACCATATATCATTCTAGTTGCTGTTGATCTCACAGCTTCCATTTCAGCACCAGTTAAAACTTTACCTCCAGCACCTGTTACAAACCTGTCTGTATTTTCCATAAAGTCCATTGCTGCCATTATAGTTTTAAAACTTTTAGTAGTTTCTTTTCCAAACATATTTTGAAATATTTGTTCATTCTTTGCGTCACTTAAATAATTAAATATTTTTGAAGCATCAATAGTATCTTTTCCTAATAGTTGTGAAGATGATCTATATTTAGTAAACATATTATTTAAATAATAAGCTTTTACTTCTTGAGCATTTTGTGGACCTATTGCTTTAAAAAATTCAGAAAAAGCTTTAGGAGTAATATTAGGATTTTCTAATATCATACCGGCGACTTGAGCAGAGTTTAAATCGTCAGAAACTATATTTAAATTTTTAAATATTTGAGGAAAAGCTCTTTTTGCTTCTGTAGTTAATTTAGCTTCATTAATTAAAAATGTTTCTATTGCTTCTTTTGCTGTTCCAACACTTCTTAATTTTGATAAATCTTTAGGATCCAATACTTCTTTAAGAGAGGGTAAGTATTGTTTATACCAATCTGCCACTTTCATTCCACCTTGATCAATGTCTTGTATAAATCTGTTATAAATAAGAGTTTTAAATTCATTAATCTTAGCTGTACTTAACGCACCTTGATTACCTTTAACTAAAGTTCCAATATAAGCAGCAGCATCAACTTGTTGTTTTTTATTTCCAAATAGTATAGGAAAAAAATCTTCTCCCATTTCTGCTCTAGCACCTGATACTACTCCTCTAGTAGTTCCACCTACTTTTTTTAAGATACTAGATAAAATTCCATCTCTTAATATACTTTGATTATTATAATAATTATCATTGTCTTTCATTAGTTTTGCAAAAGCAGGAACTTTCTTTTGAGCTTGTGTCATAAGTGGTCCTAGTTTAAATAAAACTTCTTGTACTACTGAATTAAGTTCTGGATTGTCTCGTGTTAAACCATTTAAAGTATCTTTAATAGATTGAACTCTATTATATTCTATTTTCCCACCTCTTTCAAATTGACCTTTTATAATTTTTAAAGTTTTTACAGCATCATCTAATTGAAGTAATCTATTTTTTGCAGTAGGTGTATCTATTTTTTGTTTTTTTATCAGTTGTATTTGTTTATTTAATTTACTAACATTTTGATCTATAAATTTAGGAATAGTAACATTACTTTTTACTGAATTTTTAGGAAAAATTACAAACTCATCTTTCATCAATACTTCTTGTTGAGCTGATAATTTTTTTCCTAATGCAATATTAGTATCTTTTGCTTCTCCTACAATACTTGTAATAGTTTTATTTATACTTAATTCGTCTGGATAAATTTTATTAGTAGAATTTTTTATGGATTCATTCCATGCTTTATTTAAAGCTTCCTTTGTCTCTATTAAAGCTAATTGTTCTGATTCTGAATAACCTTTTGCTATATTAATAATTTTATCATTTATTTCAACTTGAGTTTTTACACCTGATTTTCTTATTGTTTCTAAACTAATTCCAAATTGTTTTTCAAGT
>Ga0222629_1000224_pt1 | contig 21300 bp, 32 predicted proteins | sample AntAcemetagenom1_FD_179847 | JGI IMG/M metagenome (GOLD analysis project Ga0222629, IMG submission 179847) | Saline water microbial communities from Ace Lake, Antarctica - #1 | ecosystem: Environmental > Aquatic > Non-marine Saline and Alkaline > Saline | place: Antarctica: Ace Lake | collected... | reverse complement strand
CTATTATAGCCTAAATCTAGTTTGGAAACAGTACCAACTCTAAACACTCCCCTTTGTATTGCGCCTGTGTGGTTATGTCCTACCACACAATCACCATACACCTGTTCTAAGCCATTAAGTGATGGTTTAGCACCATTCAACCCCAAATCGCCATGAGAACCACATTCTATATTTGCTACCTTTGAAGAGTCATCCCTTGATAAGAAAACCCAACTATTAGGTATCTTATTATTAGTCAACTTGAACCCGCGCTTCAACACGTCTTCATCTTCAAAAAGTGCAGTTGCAATCTTCAATGATAGGTAGTGGTTTTTGGGGTCTTCAACATATCTACCGCTTGATATGTATCTTGTGAGAAATTCATCATGGTTAGATTTTACGATATGTATCTTGCTTGGTTTTAAAGCAATATCAATGCTTTTAATTAAATCGAAGGTTTGTTCGAGCTCATCATGCAAATCTTCTTCGCCGCTCAATGCCCTTTGGCTTCTTTCTACTATAGATTTGACATGATGGCTAATACTGTACCCATCAAATACATCATGTAGATAAATGCTTTTTACTTTCATTTTTGAAAAGGTGTTGATGAATGCATCAAGTGCGTCTTTATCCACACTTGTTCCATGAAGATCCCCAAATACAATATTAATTGGTATGTCTTTGACCTGACCATTTGGCATATACATCTTACCAAGATCAACAAAAGCACCGCTTTCATCGCATTGTATTTGTCTAAAATGAAATAACTTATCATCTTCAATTTCTACAATTATAGCACCCATCTTGTGGTCGAAATCTGCAATATATGACAATCTCTTTGACATAAAAAAATCAGAATAGTATTGAGGTAAAGTACAAGCACCTGTTGTCATTATTGAATAGTTTTTACCTCTACTGTTCCCAGCAGGAATATATTCTAAGAATTGTTTAGGACTTGCAAAAATATTAGACCCTTCACGGTTTCCGAGTCGTGATAACCCAGTAATTGGTTTAATTTGTTTTGCCGAAACTTGAATACTACATAGCGAAATGTTTTCGTTTAATGGCGTGTCTGCTTGAACAAACAAATATGAGGGATCACTGAATACTGGATCAAAAACTGCAGTTTTGTTTTCGAAACTATTGGTTATGCTTTCACAAGGCATGATTGCAGCCTGCGCATCATTTCTTTTGCAAAATGTCTTAATAGCATCAAGAAACCCGTGATGGGCCTTACAGTTTCCTACCGCAGTAGTTACAATAAACACTTTTTTGTTGCTGTTAATCAAGTTTTTATTAGATGCAAATATGTCATCAACTGAAAAGAAATGCTCTGAAAGAAATTCTTCGTGATTGTCTTTTACAAATTGATGAAGGGTTTCTATTCCACCAAATCTTCCTCTTAGTATATCTCTGGTTATGCCATGCACAAGAAAATCTTTATATACAGGCAACCCTTTCTTTTCTGCTATGATAGTTTTGTAGAGGTCTACTATTTGTTGGTTTTTATCCTCGTCTTGTTTGTTGATATCTTCATCCATGCGTTGTATTTCCCATCACTCTATATTTTGTATTTCTGAAAGAACAACCATTCTTTCAATCGATTCCATGGCATATGTTCGGATAATAACCTTGTCACTGATACCACCTTGTGATTCTTCTGACGATTTAGGAGGCTCCAACCCTTCAATATCATCTTTTTCAATTGGTTCGCCATCTAAGAAATATGTCGAAGCACCTGATTCTTTAAAAAAGCACTCTATGTAAAAGTTGCCTTTGTGTTCTACAAACGGCGTGTCTTCGATTCTACTTCCCCATGGGCGTGGTTTGAGAACAAATTCTTCGGGGTCTTTGCCTTCTTTTTCCATGCGGGATTTTACCATACTTTCATAAGCATTCTTTACATTTGAGCACAAAACAACTTTAGAACCAGCGACCAACTTAGTTACTTTGCCTTGCATTGGATTCTTTTTTCCACCTTTTAGCTGGACTTTTGTTATGGTATCTATGTCAACCAAATAAGAACCTTTAAGAGCCTCAATTTTTGACCTAACGACATCAAAAGTATCTTCCCTGCTTTCTATAATAATCATGTTTTAATCCCTTTAAAATTCAAATCCGCAAAAAAATGTGGCGTGAAACCACGAAATCCAGCACCTAAGTTAAGATTTTTGCAAATGTTTTCTGCACTTGTTTCATTTGCACTTAATTTAATAGTCGTCTGCGTCACCTTTTCTACAATATCAAAATGCTGCTTTTCGTTGCGTATAACAGTATAGCTCATTAAAAATCTCCTACATCAAATAATTTGTTTTTCTTAATCTTATGTATGTTATTATAGTTATTGTCTTGACTTGTATTTTCAGTATGACTATTATTCTCATTCATTACTGTTTTTTGGACACTTGCATCTAAATTGCGCAGTTTCATTCTTGGCTTATCAATACCTATCAAAAATCTACGATTTACATTGATATCACCCCATCTATTTTTTAGCTGCTTGAACATGAGTTGCCCCATATTTTCAAGATCTTCCGATGTTATTAAGGCAAATATGGCATCCGCTGTATGTGTTATGCCCATACTATTTTTTGTTAATATGCCGTTGCAATAGAATAGCTGGTTTCCGGTTACAGATATATCAACAGTTTCTAATTCGCCAACTTCTGAAATCTCTACGATCTCATCATCATAGTCTATTTTACAGTCTTCTATTTGCTGCTTTTCTATCTTTTCAATTTCTATGGATATCAATAGATCTGTTAGCTGAAACACATCCATATCTTTTACCATTCTGTTGATTATCATATGCTCTGCTTTTAGATAACATACGGATTCCAACTTTTCATTCATCATATACTACCTTTCACTTACTATTCAAGAAAGAACTCACATCCAAACCTTCGTTGTAAGAAAGTCTCGATACACGACCGTCTATTGATTTAGATGGGAAAACATGGTCTTTACTAACAATTATGGTTTTTCCTTTTTTTGTCTTTATGGATATGCAATCTTTTAACTTGGGATGATGTACCATTGTTACTATTTTAGTACCATCTTCAGTCTGTACCCTATCGTTGGGCATTAGGTGTTGTATTTCGATTACATCCCCATTCGATTTGGTTACTTTTTCATGTTTGTATATACATTCTGAAGTATTTGTCAAATCTACGTCCGAATTTCCGAACCCAGACCTGTTTAATTGTGAACTTGATACAATAGGGACATTATACTCTACCGCCAAGCCTCTAACTTCTTCTGCTATTGACTTCACTAAAGTATATGAATTCGCAGCCGCAGCCCCTCGTATTCTGGATGATGCACATATATTTATGTAGTCTAAAAATATGATGTCAGGTTTGAAGTTTTTCTTTTGTCGCAATTCATTCAATAGATTTCTGAAATGCCCAACATGTGCAGAACTTGTAGGATACTCTTTGATAACCAATTTCCCAGGTGTATTCGCTTTGAATTTGTTTATTTTTTTGGTGTATGCACTAAAAGGTAGATCCATTATTTCATCAAGTGTTATGTCTAAAATATTTGCATCAATTCTTCTACCTACTTCTTCCTCACTCAATTCTGCCGTAATATACAGAACATTTTTACCAAAAAGTAAATGTGCCGCCGCCATATGGCACTTTACAATACTTTTGCCTGTACCAGTCGCACCTAAGAATAATGTAAGTGACTTCTTTGGCAATCCACCCTTAGTGATGGTATTGAACATATCAAGATCAAAGGGAATGCGTTCTTCTTTTCTATGATAGTATTCAAACCGCGATTCAAAATCTTCAAGGAAATCGTGCCCGATATGACTATCAAAACTAATTGACAGTGACTTTGAAAGAAGATCAGGGATTGCGCCTTTGTCTAACTCTTGGTCTTTGCCATCTAGAATTAGGATAGATTTTCTAATTGAATTGAAAAGGTCTTTATCTTGGCAGAATTTTTCTGTCTCGTCTACCAACCAATCAATATTGGTTTCAGGGTCAACTTTCAGTTCTGATAACTTGTCAATAACTTCTTTAAATAGATTTTCGTTTAGGTCTTTTCTACCTTCCAAAGAAACCGCTAAGGCTTCTTTGGAAGGTGTTACTTTGTATTTTTCTACTAAAATAGAAAATGTGTCCAGTATTTTTTTCGAAGATATGTCGTCAAAATAATCTTCTTTGATGTATGGAAAAACCTTTTGGAAGTATTCAACATTGTATAGTAAGTTGGCAAGTATAGTGTTTTCCAATGACATTCTTATTATTCCTCTTCTTCATCCACATCATCATTAGGTATGACTCCGTTTTGATTCATTTTAAACTTGCTTTCAATAAATTTCTTAAATACTGGGTCCGATATCAACTTTTTGAAAAATTTGTCATCTGTTTCAATGTCTTTGGCGCGTCTTTTGCTTTCATTGATCTCGCCCGTTTCCATATCTACAGTGCTATACCACCCTTGGTTTATCTTTACGATGCTACCATATTCTATGGCCAAATCGAAAAGTGATGACCATTTTTGGATGCCTGTCTCATACAATACTGTAAATGGCAGTTTGGCTTTTTCTCTCACAAATCTTGATTTTTCAATATTGATTGTGAATTTGTATCCAGCGATTTCTGTACCTTCTTTTTCTTGCGCTTTGCCAATCACAAAAATTTGATTTGATGAGTAAGTTACCGCTGTATTATGTGTTACTACCCCATTTTCCAACACATAATGATGAACATCTTTCACTGTTATATCATATACTTCTTTTTTTCCTACACTCTTAATAGATTTAATTTTCAAGTCTTTCATCCTTTTTATACCGATTTTTACGACCATAATAGAAACCTTTTGGCAAAGGCTCTTCTGCTTTCAATTTAATATTTGAATCGCCATTGGTAGCCCAACGGGACTTATTTGGTTTACCTTCATGAGCAAGTTTATACGGATTTTGCCATATTGTCAAATCATAGTCACACATTTCTTCTTTTTTTATTCGAATAGCAACGCCAGTGTTTTTATTTTTTAACATTATCATATCTTTCCTCGATCTCTTTTTATTAGATTCGGGGCTTTTTGGAACTCCTCTGAAATTCTTTATGGCAACTTCAGAATTTATTTTTTTAACTTCGGCATATCGTTCTGGATTTTCATCGTAAAAGTTTTTTCTTGTAACCAACATTTTACATTTAGAATCTTGGGTGTGCATTTTACCGTAGAATGAAGAATCTTCGCCATATCTCTTGTTTGAATCAATACGGCCCTTACTCCAACCATCAGGCGGTTCATCCAAAAATTGTTTCTCTACATTGCCGTCGTTATAGGTTTTATATCCATAATTTGCATTTACGTACTCCCCGTTTATGACCAGAGGATGATCTTTTTTTAATTTGACGAAATCGCCCGTTCTGGCATTTCGATATGTGCCATATTCTGGGTTTGAATAATTTGATATGGTGGCCACTGCTTTATTGAAATATTTCGTATCAGATACAACATCCAAAAAAATGTGTAGATTTTTTTCGAAATCTAATGCATTGTCATAATCTTCAAAATAACCAAGAATTATGGTTTCTACATCACCTTCAATACATAATTGTTTATATCCTTTCCATCTGGATGAACCGAAATATTTTTTCCCAGAATTTGTTATTATATTAGTACCGTCAAAAAAGCAGTTTGATTTAGAGCCGATATAATAATACGGCTCTAAATTTTTTTCTTTTCTATCTTTTATAATTGTCATGTAAACTACGTTCATTTAATAATCCTATACGTCGCATAAGTTTATTTATAAGAACGGACTTTTTTATACGTCTAATGAAACGATATCATGGGAATCAGTAAGTTCACTCGCCTTGACCCAACCCTTTGTTGTCAAAAACGGGTGGTTGTGTGAACATACGACAGAATGATCATCTTCAAATATAATTTCAAAACACTCTGGGGTTCCATTTTCTAATGTATTTGGGTTCCAAGATTCTATAACTTTCTTGGGGCCTTCCAATGTCAAAACTTCATCACCTGCTGAAATGTCTTGAACTTTTCTAAGAGAGCCATCATGCATTACAATATTGGTATTTTCGGCCAAGCAACCGCCTGGGATGATAGTCTTTGCATACATTGGGCCGATTTCAGTATATACATGATTTATCAGTATACATGGCAAATCTTTCATAGTCAAGTGTGGAGTTATGATTCTTAGCAAAGAACGAATAGCTTTTGCTCTTGACATATCTGCTACTGACTTTTCATTTTCCGCATCATCCACTTCTTTTTTAGAAGCAAGGTTCCCCAAAGAATCCACCATGATGAAAACTTTATCGCCACGTTTAATTTCTTCGAGCCGTTTCACAATATCAAATTTCAATTGCTCTACATGCTCAACTGGTATATGTATTACCCTACCCGCATCAATGCCATTTGTTGCCAAATAATCTGGCGTGACACCAAATTCTGAATCGTAAAGAAGTGCGACCGCATCAGGATATTTGTTAAAATATGCCTTCATACAATATAGTGCCAGCAATGTTTTAAAGCTTTTGCTTAGGCCAGCGAACACTGTAAGCCCAGGTATAAGACCGCCATCTAACGAACCACTAAATGCGATGTTCAAAATTGGTAGGTCGGTAGGAATAACATCTTTGGTATTGAAAAATGTAGACTCGCTAAGTATGGCAGAAGTTTTGATTGCCCCTGATTTTTGCATTCGTTCTAGTAATGAACTCATGTCAATTCCTTTCTGTTTGTTGATTGTTTTAGAGTGGGTGACACTAACCCACTAAAAGTTTTTGTAGTCTATCTTGAAAATCATCTATTTTTGCCGTTCTGCCAGGCCAATATATAGTTGTTTTTTCTGGATTTTTTTTGAGATTTTCGAGAAACGGATTTATTGAATCAAACATAAGCCTAAGACGGTTTTGTAAATCTTCAATCATTTCTTCATCAGATTTGTTTTGTGTTTTCATTCTGGAAACTTCGATTTTTACTTCTTCAAAATCTTCGTCTACAAAGCTAAAGCCAAAATCATCATCTTGTGGTTTTAGATATTCTTTCATTTTGTTCTCCAAGTAAGAAGGTTGTGGGAGGAGAAATGCCCCTCCCACATCTTTTTAGCGTTTGGCAAGTGACTTGAAAAATTCCATATCTTCGTCATCTTCAACAGAGTTTGTATCGTATGAAGATTTGTCTTGTGTAGCATTGCTTTCAAATGAAGATTTTGCTTGCACATTTTCTTTTGGTTTGTCTTCTTTAGATGAAGTTGCAAATCTAGACATATCAACACCTTCATCTTCTTCCGCAGATTCCGACATTTCTTTGCTGCGCGCATTTCCATTAAGATTCAACACCCGCTGTAGCTTTTCTTTAAGCTCATCGTATGATTTGAACTGCTTGGGATCTATTACTTCTTGTAGTGAATGTACGTTGGTAAGTTTGGTTTCATACTCGCCATCATTATCAAAAAGCGATGCTAGATCAGCAAAGTCTGATTTGTCGTAGTTTGGATAGCCTTCCACCTTACGTATTTTTAGACGGAAGTTTGCACCATTACCCCAAAGATCAAACGGGTCTACCGCCTTTTCGCCTTCAAATTCTGGATTCGGAGCTTCTTTTAGCTTGTCAAAGATTTTCTTGCCATATTTGAACAAGAACACTTTACCCTCATTTTCTGGTTTTGCAGCATCAGAAACAACATAAACATTAGAGACGAAGCTTAGTTTGCGTTTTTGCTTTCGCGCTTGTGTACGTTCGGCTGACTTGTCATCCATATTTGAATTCCAAAGATCGCTGTTCATTTCATTAACTGGGTCGTCTTGCTTTAGAGTAGATAGGCAATTTTCGATGTACCATTGTCCTGTTGGACCTTGGAAGCCATGACTCCAAAGGCGTACAAAAGGAATATCTTCATCTTCTGGTGCTGGTAAAAATCTAATTACGGCATAACCATTTCCTGCCGTGTCAGTTGTGGGCTTCCAATATTTTCCTTCATCAGGATTTGAATAGCCTTTAGAGGACACATCCTCCAACTGTTTGTTCAGCTTATCAAAAGAGCTTGAACGGTTCTTTTTTAGTTTATCAAAATTAAATGTAGCCATAATGGCATATCTCCTATATTTTACGATTTTTTGCGTTTTTTTTAATAGTATTGCTTATTAAGCAACTCTATTTATACATCAATGACATGCTCTGGATTCTTTTGGCATGTTGATTTTTCCATATTACAGAAATAGTGTTGTATTGTCAACACACTTTTTTAAAAAAGTGTGTTGGATCTTTTTATGTCTTCTTTTACCATTCTTAGCTTGATTCCCTCTTCTTTTATTTTTTCACATATCAGGGAGGATTTCTTGATAATTTCTGCTAAGGTCTCAATTTCCATATTTTCTTGTTTCGCATATAGTACCAAAGCATCTATATGCGAAACACCTTTAGATAGCATACCAGCAATATCATGATGCACTCTTTCCGGTGTTTTTGAAGCTATAAGATTTGCATGGTCTACCAAGCTGGTCATCCGTTTAGTACCGTGATAGTAGATAGCCAGTTTTCGGCATAATGTTTAGCAGTATTGATGTCATTTATAGAACTTCCTGTTCTTACGTTGACGCCACTTGAAGAATAACATTCTACAGTGAATACCCCATCATTTTCATGGATTTCTGCTCTATGCCCAGAGCTGGAGGATTCTTTAAAAAAAGTTTGTATTAGCATTTCATTTCCTTCATATAATTGCCCTATTGCCGTTCGCCCAAGATTTTGCAGCATTTACTACCAGTGCAAACGGGCATTCCACATATTTTTCTGTGTAGAATTTTACACCAACATCATCAAAAAATGATATTGTGTGTGGCCCATCACCATTGATGGATGCGCTATGGCCATTTTCTTTTGTGTATTTTAGTTGTGATTTTTCGATATCAGACATCATGTCTTTCCTTTAAATATTTCTGTGGGGGTTTATACTTTGCATTTGTTAATAAATGCATATTATGTATTAATGTAACACTTAGCGGGTTACATGTCAACTATTAATTTAGCTTATTGCCAATTATTTTCTTCTAATTCTTCAAGAAATATTCTAACCATATCAAAGCAAACGATTGCTTCATCAGCAAGCCCATCATGAAGTTTGCTACGGATATTTGCCTTTAATGAATCCAAGTCACCTTCAAATTGGTATCTAAGCGCAGAACCGAAAACGAATCTTTTCAATATTTGGCCACCAGAAAGATCGCCCATATGATGTACATATACGTGTGAAAGAAGTTTTTCTGCATCACCAGATATACTCAAAATATATTCTTGGTAAGCTACCGTCGAATCAAAAGGAGTTGGAATTTTAAAACCATGTAGTAGTTCTAATTCTTCCAAATCTTTCATTATCGGTATGGATCGTTTTACAGCTTTGATATCTTCAAATATTCCTAAATTATGTGCATGTTTTTCGAGTGTATCGTACATCAACCACATATTTGAAAGGTAGACATAATACTGGCCTACAGTTATCTGGTGCTTCAGCATTTTCGTAATAAATTTGGATTTTTCTGTTCTGGTGTGATGAACTTTTGTTAGTTCTCTTAAATTACTCATTACTGAAATGTGGTCCTTTTTATTAAAGTTGGGACTTGGGTAATACGGCGTCCCTGACCGCAAGAGATTATGCTGCTAGGCGCATCTCTGGTTTTGCATTAGTATTTGCATTTAGTGTTTTATTCGCGTTAACCCAGCTTATATCGGGGCAACTCCATCCTGCTTAGTCCGTTTGTCGATCCCATTTCATCCCCAGCATAGATACATTGTTACACTCATTTAAGAATAATGATATTAAAATATCACCAATGTATCTATGGTGGAGATGTCGGCTTCGAAGCCGAGTCCAAACCGTATTCAGTGAACTTCAACGTCACGTAGTTATTTATACAAAATGGTGGCTAACCTATGGCCACCGCGTGTTTAAGAAACAACCTTTTTTATCAGAAAGTTAGATTTAGAGATAGCTTTGCATTTGTGCTTTCTAGACCATCATCAAATGTGCGAACCAGACTTGGTGTTAGTGTAACTTTTGATGCAACGGTTACTGGCACACCAACTTCCAAATATCCGCCTGTGCGTGACCAATCATTGCTAATATTCCAAGTATAACCAACTTCACCAAATACTGAAATCTGGTCATTTAGTGTGTAGGTAACACCAACAGATGGGTCAAAAGAAAAATCGCCATTTGAAAGGTTGTTATTTGCAGTGGTGTATTCCAACCCAACTGTACCATACGCAACGGTCTGATCGGCAACCGCCATTGCAAGATTGTATTCGCCACGAAGACCAATGGTGTCAGCATCAAGATTATAGTTAAGTGCAGCACGAACTTCTGCATCAGCAGAACCCAATGAATGTACAAGCCCAGTAACACCGACTTCAAAATCTGTTAGTGCATTTTGATTAGCGTCAACAGTAAAATCCATCATTCCAGAGTTTACAGTAAGGCCAAAGGTGGCATTATCAAAATCATTCGCCATTGCTGATGTGGCCGTACCAAACATAAGTGCGATTGTTGCAATTGTAGTTTTCATTTTATTTCCTTAAATTATATAAGTACCCCATAATTGAGATACGATGGTCAGTAAAATTATTAGTGATTTGGCAGAACTACATTTCAAGCTTCAAAGAAGTTTTACTTAGTTTGTTCATTTCTTCACGAGATGGCATAACCTCGTCCCAAACAGAATCAACTTTAGTTGGAGGCGTGATGTTTTCTTTTTTAGATGTATCTTTTTTTGTCATGTTATAGTCCTTTCTAAGGGTTAACTATAACTATAAACGAAATGGATGTCAATACTTAATTTTCATCTTAGACAACTGCAATTCTTTCATTTTTTCGTGCGACAATAGGGTTTCATCCCATACAGTTTTGGCATCTTTGCCAGTATTGACTTTTGTGGTGTCTTGTACTTTAGCCTCAAACAACATTTTAAGTTCGCTTGGTCCCTTTTTGTATGCCTCATAAAAGCTACTTGCGCCATTGCCTGTATAAACACCAACCACAAATGGTTTAGTTTTTTTATCGAATATTGTATGGTACACTTCGGTCAGTCTAATTCTACTAAATGGGGGCAACATTATCTCTTTTTCTTTCGACACGCTTGAGTAGTTCAATATCGGAATACACTTAGTACCTTTAGGCAAATAGATTTTCATTCGCGTAGAATTTGGTTTGTTTCCCATTGCGATATTTGAACTTAATGAGGTGGATAGCCATGCGGGGTCTACGAATACATCACCTGGTTCGAAATTTTTTTGGCCTGGGACTTCACAATTTCGATACACCCACATATCTTCTTCCATCTCTACTGCGTATTCATTATAAAAAGCAAACATGGCATCTGATCGGAAGTCCAATATGAAATTTCCATATTTCATAGTAGCCATAGAATTTCTAAGATTTGGATTTATTGACTTGAATCCAGAAGCAGTGTAACTTTGGAAACCTCTTATGGCTTTTTCTTGTTTGGCTTCTTCTACAGTCAATTTAGATGTGTCTATACTGTTCAAAACACCTTTAAAAATATCATCAAATTTTTTGTAGCCTTCGTTATTTCTTACTACAGCTATTTTTTCAAAAATGTCTTCGTTAAAATTCACAAATCCCATTGTCCCATCATCCCATTTGGTATCATTATCAGATTTGAAAGCTTCGTTTGTTGTGCTAATAGCAAATGGCATTTCTAGAACTTTTGCAGACATTATTTCTCTTTTAAATGATACATTGGCTGCGGCATCTATTTTCTTCAATGCTACTAACTCTTTATAAGCCAATTTCGCATCATCTACAGACATATCGATGACATCGTTCAATACTTTTTCCCACATTGGTTTATTCTTAACGCCAACTTTCATTAACCCATTATTATTAGCCAACCCCATTTCAACCATAATTAATCTCATGGAATTAGAAGTGTCATAATTATAAACTTTTTTAAATACTTCTCTAAGACTTTTCACAACATAGGAATTGTCCATCTTTTTTTCTGTCTTGACCATGTTATCTAATGAAGATTTTAAAGACCAGCTCATTCTATTTTTTATTAGGCCAGCAATTGGTATGTTATTAGCATCAATTTGGTCATTTGGCGAATAATTTAAGTTAAACTTACCAAGCGGAACTTCTTCAACTTTATCACCAACAACTTCTTTATTTCCTAACAAATCAACAACATTGCTGCCGCCTTTGCTCTGAACAGCTTTATTAGAAATGTCATCTATAAGTTTTATATCCGAACTGTCAATCTCATTTCCCAAATCTAATTTTTTGAATGCAAACAACTTGCTTGGTTTTGTACTCACAGTCTCTTTTTGTCTTTTATACGGGACAGCAATTGTTTCCAAATTTTCACTTGACACGATATCTTGTATGTCCATTCCGGTCGGATCAAATTCGAAGTGTTTTGTGAATACAACAGTTTTGAATATTGTTTCTGGTTTGACGCTTTTCTTGGTGACAAAGATGTAATTTCTTGCACCATCTGAAATCTTTTTGACTGGAACTACCCTAAATGTTTGGATGTATGTTTTTTTGATTATTTTTGTTAGAAGACTTTGGTATCTTTCTGACCCTGCTTTACTTGGTATGTCAATAATAATACCATCCATTCTATTTTTTATAAATGGATACGAAGCCTCCATGAATTTTAGAAATGTTGCCAATACTGGTCGGATGTCTGCAGGAGTTTTAAATGACCATGTTCTTTTCTTGACATTCACAATACGATAAAGTTCTATCATGTAAACTTTGTCATATGTTGTCTCTACCAATGACATGCCGTAATCGGACCCATTGATAGAAGCAGAAGCATAAATTTGTTTTGGTAGCATAGTATCTTCGGTCATCTGAAACTCAACAGCGGTGTTAAGTGACTCAAAGAATAATTCTTGGTCTTTGAAATTGATAAAAGACTTCATGTAACTGCGCTCCATATTTTGTTATTAAAGCTATTTATAAGATGAATTATCTAAGTTTAAATTCATCTCTTGTTACACCAAATACGTATTGATCTACCATGTCACCATTTTTGTCCAAAAACGATTCTGACAAAACGCCTTCCTGCTTCCAACCTATTTTGTTTATCATGCGGACAAACTTTTTGTGTGGACTAATTCCGTAAATTTTTCGCAGCGTTTTCATATTTTCAAACATATAATCGGTTAGATATATCGCAGATGTTAAAGCCTGTTTTGCATTTTTGGTGTCTGAAAACACATTAAGTTTTGCAAGCCAAGGCGTCTCTGGCATCATGTAAAAAACCATATCATCTTTTTCAAGCGGAAATGCGATGTTGTTATCCATATCCCTTAACATATCTATAAATATTTCATCTTTTGTCTTGTGTGGGCATTGCATAATCCATGGATCTATTTTTGCGTGAATAATTTCATATATATGATTGTTATATTTCATCCAGAAAATAGCTCTTCTAAACTCATGACAGTGCCGATAGGGTATTGATATCTTGTATTGACAATACCGACGCCCAATTTACCTGAATATGTTACTGTGTAACCTTGAATAATTTCTGCCAGCTCGCGCACTATAATTGTTTCGCATTGTTGTACATTTTGATACCCTATCAAAATGTTATTGCCATCAATCGAACCAATTAAAGAACCTATTACCACACCAGCAACCGCACCACCATCGTCATTGGTCGCCAATTTTCCTAAAACACCACCAATAATGGCACCAGCTAGAACGTCACCATTACTAGAACGGTTATTTTGGTACACCGGAATACTTACGTCATAACATCTTGTTTCTGGAACTTCGAGATGCCCTATCGTGTAATTGGGCGCTACTTCCATTATACGAACAAAAGTAAATGCATCAAATGCATTTACTTTTGTTGCAAAAATACATAAAGTGGCGATTGTTGATATTTTTTTAAACATTGTAATTTTCCATTCTTAGTATTTCACCTCGCAGTTATTTTTTACTACAAATCCTATGCGATGTGGTTTCAAAAATCCATCAGCATCATCATAACTTTCGATATAAGAATACCCTAATTTTTCATAATTAGCAATCAAATAATGCTGATCTGACCAAATAGGAATTAGCACATCATAATCTGGGTCTGGCGTTTTTCTTAAATGCACTTCGATAATTTTTTGATCTATGAACTCTACATTTACATCATCGACGTCAGTATGCAATTGATTAAAAATTTCACCTAACGCAAACTTTTGATTTTCACATCTAGACCATTTATTGAATCTTGGCAAATTATTTTCATTTCTATCTGCTTCCCAACAAGACACATCGCACCAAACACCATCTATCCATTTAAAGCACACCGAATATTGTGTTCCCGAAAACCATTCTGACCAAAAATATCCAGGCGGAACTTTCGATGAGTCTCCAACATCGATATAGATTTTTTTAGCGCCTAACCCCATACCGGAAAGGTTCATTATCGGCCTTACGACATACCAACCACTGCTATGTGGCGCTATACCCGAAGGCCCGCACTGATAACCTAACGATTCAGAAAGCCATAGCTTACTGAACCATTTTCTATGCGATTTAAATTTTGTGTAAGCTTCTGAATCATTCATCCTTTATTTATATCAAACACCTAACTTGTCTCCAAAATTACTTTTTAGCATCGCCTAGTAGGTAAATTGCTGCTATTGCAAAAAACCCCAAAAAGAAACCGCCGACAGCCCATGCGGCACCACTCCGATTTCGATTTTCCGCCATCTTATGTGAAACCATGGCAAGAATACCACTAATTACCAATACAAATACTACTTCCATTTTACTATACCTTTTCATCTGTTTTGTTGATCGTTACATTTACTTCCAACGGTTTAACTGTTGGGAGCTCAATAAAAATTTCTACCGTTGCCCATAGAAACCAAATGGGTGTCAATAGCACAAATAACACTAAAGCAATACCCCAATTTCGTTTGAATGTTTGTATTCCACCTTTAATAAGAATGTAAAATAGCAACAGTATAACACCAAGTCCAATAATTACGTCCATTCTTTACTCCATTATGTTTTATGGCATTATGCCAATATCAATTCCAGTCTGTTTTAATCATTAGTGCTGAATTCCATTTGTCGTAAACGAAATCAGATGGTGCCGCCTTTTCTATGAATTCACGACCTTGTGCATATCCGATAAACTCTATTTCTGTATTATTTGGCAAGGTATCTAAAATTTTGCGCAGTTCATCTACAGTCATTTTGTGTTGCCTTTACATATATCAAAAGTTGGGGTGATCTTCAAAAAGAAACTCATAAAATGCGACTGGACCCTGCTTGTTTTTGTGATATTCGGCAATTACAAACTTTCCGTAAAATACCGCACCAGCATCAAGATTTAACCAATTGTTTGTCATAATTGGGCCATTCTTTTTTGGTGTATGTCCATGCGTAAGATATAACCCTTGATTTTGGTTATTGTATGGTTCGCTATCATGCATACGATACCATACACAGGAATATTCTACCTGATTTTCTGGCGAAAGAGAATCATCATAATACGCATGGGCAAATACGTTATTATCTTCAATGTGGTACAGTTTAAGAAAATGCATCCATTCAATAACATCACGTGGAATACTACTTAGTACTGTTTGATACGTTTGAGTATCATTTTGACTATAACCAGCAATATCGAGTGCCGCTTTTCGATTGTAGAAACTCGTTCCTTTTTTATAAGATTCAAGAAACATACTTTCATGGTTTCCAAGCAGACATACAAACTCCCAATTTTCTGGGGGGTTCATTACAGTTTGAAGTGGCCCTGATAATTATCAGGGCCACGATCAATATAATCGCCCAAAAATATAATTTTCCCACCTTCTGGGTTGCAATCATACACAGTCTGTAATGCTGTTTTCAACACACTATTACATCCATGAATGTCTGGAAAACAATAATACCGTTCATTCATAATATTTGTCCGTTAGTTTAAGGTTGAAATCGCATCAAAAAGGCCATTGATAAATTTGCCAGTCGCCTTTGCTTCTTTATACAATGCTGCGCGCATACCGTATTTTGGCAGTTGACTGAATGGCACACGCACATCAACGTGCATTCCATCAAGGATGCCGTGCACATATGAAATGTCCCATAAAGGAAACCCTGGGTCTGAAAGCATACGAAAACGGGTAATGCGCAAGCCTTTGGCAGTCCAATCAACCTCATCAACGCCTCCATCCTGAGCGTGGCGAGTGTTATGGTATTGCATACCGTTCACAAGACCGTTTTGCTCACCTACAGAAGGACGATTCATTGTTTCAAAAGACATGGTGTTTCCTTTTCATTTCTCTATACAATCAATGTATTACAAAAAAGATATGATGTCAACACAATTTTTTATCATTAAAAATATTTATCAAGCGTATTTATCTGGCCATCTGACCCATATTCTTTGCAGTAAATGTTTATTATTTGTTCTTTTGTGAACCAAGCGACATTACCAGAAACAGAACTTAATGAATAAGTGTTCCAATCAATTTTCTGTAGATTGATGATAACGTCTTCGCTAACTACATTTATATAATACCCTCTATTGTTTTTGAGTACATCATTTACCTTTATTATGTTTTTTGGTGCCGCCCCAAATATGAAATATCTTGGTAAATTTTTAATAGTCACAAAAGTAAAGTCATTCGTGAAAATTTTACCCTTAACACTTTCCCTAAGATTAATTCCTATATCATATTTAGACCATATCTGAAAGCAACATGGCACATGATAAGGCTCGCTATCAAGAACAAAAGAATTCATGGGCAATGTATAATCTAAGATCAATTTCCACCCAACAGGAAAAGATTTCTGCATCGTTTCTTTTCTAAATACAAGTGGCAATACGAATGCTATAATTTTAGCATTGTTTATTGCGTGGCCTATGAAAGCTTTAGTTAGATCATTTCTGTTACCAAAAGGAGGATTTCCTATTACCACACAATCTTTAGGAACTTGCTGTTCAAACCAGCTACCTTTAATAATATTGTTTGATTCTGGAGATATGTCATAACCCACTTTTGAATGAGTTATAATATTAAAAAATGAACCGTTCCCAGCAGATGGCTCGATAAAAAAATCACAATCATTGGTAAGATTTTTAACCATTTCATAACATTTTTTTGCTACATCTGGATGGGTGTAAAACTTATCTTCAATACTTTTATTCTTTATCTTATTTTTAGGCATTTATACCGCTGTCAACTTATCAAGATCATGAATAATAATGCTATGTGCTTTAATACCGTTAGTTGAAATTCGTGAAACAGGATAGGCATCGTGGCATTTGACAGCAAACTTTAGAATCTTATTGCTAGGCAGTTTAGTAATAAACCCTACTGTATCTGCATAAACCTGACGACACTCTGCTACTTGGTTAGATGCAGAAACAGAAAAAGACCATTTTTCGCCTTCAACATCTACAACATTTCTACGGGATTCTTTTATCCAACCATGTTTCTGTGACAATTCTTTACAAATTAATTTGCTGATATTGTTATTTTGCATCTTGCTATTTCCTGTTCATTATTTAATGTTTATGTCAACACAATTTTTTATTATTATTCGCCTGTATAGGATTTGAGCATCCATTGCATTTTTTCGTGGAACTGAATTTGCGTTTCAAGAGTCGAAGTTAATCCTCTTTCCCCCAGTTCATCCGCAATATTTACCACTTCATTAAGCTCTTGTGTCAATAACATATTATCAGAAGCTAATCGAATTAGCATGAATTTTGGGCTTGGCACTGCAATTTCATCAGAAATAAGTGAAAGTTCTGAAAATCTTTTTAGCGAGCCTGGCGCATATGAGTCTAAAGCCCTGATGTGCTCTGCATATATATCTACTGAGTTATGTAAGTTGATATAGAATTCGGAAAAGAATCTGTGATACTCACTAAAATTTTGTCCTGTAACGTTCCAATGATAATTATGCGTTTTTAGATACAATGAAAAAGTAGTTGCTAATACGACTTTTAGGCGCTCTACTAAAATTGATTTATCCATACTTTTCTCCTAAATGTAAATTGGTATGCTACTATTTATCAGTGCTTGTGTAGCTAACCCGATACATACCTTCTGGTTTTTTTAGTGCTTCTTGTAATTCATAAAACATCTGATGTGACATGGAAATAAATTCGTAACTATTCAATGTCTCACACCACTGTTTAAGCCAAACACCATCATCATCTATTAACAATTCAACATCATCATGTTCTGCTGTTTCATCCATCAGAACTGTTACTGTCTCATCAAATTTAATTTCGTTTGTGAACATTCAAATCTCTCCTAAATTTTAAGCTTGATACCAAACCCATGAAAATTGGCCGCGCCTATACCCACCGTTTACACAAAAGGCATTATCTCTTATCATGCCGCGCGGCAACATGATCGTAGTTTGAAAACAATACGGGTTCATTCCCATTCACTTAATGGCTTAGTCAAACACTATCCACCAAACTATCATCCCCAACTATTGGGATGAGAACTCTAACTTTTGTTTTTCCCAAAATAAATTTTGACTGTCATAAATGGTGGTTTGTGAGGCAAACCACCATTGAATTGCTTTGGATTTACATGCAGATAAGTGTATCTGCATGTAAATCACTATATCACTTTTCTAATTTAGACCAATTAACAAGAGTTTCTTTTGACACTTCGGGGGTAGATTTATCCCGATATTTGTTTACCATTGCTACAACGCGAGGAATGACAAATTGAAAAAAATCATATTCGCTATCTTGCTTTCTTTTATGTTCTACTGTGGTGTATAGTACACCTGCAATATATGCACGGGCAAGATAAGTTGCTCTGTTTTCTTGGCGAACATCTTTTCGACGATGCCTGTTTAACGAGTAGTATTTACTATACATAGGATCTTCATATTGGTTATATTCAATATTAGAACCAGCCGCATTATGCTGCTCTATGTTCCAACGAAACTGTTTTAACAATTTTCTTTCTTCAAAGCGAATTAGCTGCGCTTCTACTGAAAGGTGCTTTGATTTAATTTTTAGTTCTATAGACATTTTTAGTCTCCTATTTGATTGAATTTGATTTACTTTACTTTTTAGCCAAATAGGTTACGGCGGCGATCTAATCTACAACATTTGCATCTCCTTTTGGTTGTCAAATTGCTATGTATAATGTATTTATCAGTTTCCCTACTGACTTCAGCCATCAACAAACTCGGTAGTTTTACTAATGATGGTAGATCTCGTCAGCAAATACATTATATGGTGACTCTAGCAGGAATCGAACCTGCATATCTGGATTTTAGAAGTCCGCGCATTAACCCTTATACTATAGAGTCGTTATTTTAACTAATAGGTGGTATCAAAACACCTATGCTGAAAGTTTTATGCTTTTATTTATGATATGTACTAAATCTTTACTCGTAACTATGATACATTTCGCTTCTATTTCTTTGATACGTTTTTTGGGAATATCATAATGGGGCTTAGACCCTGAATGGAACCAATGTCTTGCTATATCCAAATCACTGGCCATAATATGTAGGTTGTCTATTGAATATGGGATACATATTAAATGTCTTTTGCCATCAGTAATATATTTCATTCATAGTATCCCTACCTTATTTTTATATTGGTAGGTTTGAGAGGAATCGAACCCCCAAAGTAAAATGCGCTGTCTCACCTTCGTAACTTAGTCACCAGACTTGAAACAAAAATTTGCTTTCTAGAAAAGCAAATTTTCTATCCGTTACGTCATACCTATATTTATTATAGCACACTTGCTATATTTGGTGCCCCCTCCCGGAATCGAACCGAGACTCCATAGGAACCGAATTTTAAGTCCGGTGCGTCTACCTGTTCCGCCAAGGGGGCATATTACTAATTATTTATATAAACGGGGGTTCGAATGAAACGTGTATTTTAATTTTGGCGCACCCGGAGGGACTCGAACCCCCATCGATCCAATTACGGTACTACCGCTTAGAAGGCGGTTCCGATACGGGTGCAGCAGAATTAAAAAAGTCCATTGCTCTATCCAACTGAGCTAAGGTGCCATCAAAATTAGTCAACTTAGACATTGTTCCTGATACAGATGCATCAAAATATTATATATAATGGTAGAAGTCTTTGTGGAAGAGGTCGGACTTGAACCGACAGTGCTGTTAAGCGTTCCGTTATGAGCGGAAAGGGGATAACCAATTTTCCTACTCTTCCACAAAGACTTCTATTCACCCATTAAAATTTAGCTACATGTTGGATTTGCACCAACCCCACCTTGTCCCAAAACTACTTATGATTACGGCGTTTATTCCAGTACATCAAATAAACACTATCTTATCACTTTCGCCCAAGGTATATGCACTATTACACTTTTGTAGCTATATCAATCATGGTTTATCGGTTCGTCGCCATACATGATCTATATTGTTATCTTAGTCTATTTCTTTTCTGTTGTCAACTCTTTTTATTTTAGAAGCTGGAAATAATTTTTGAAACTACAATCGGCCCATATATTACTACAATTGGTGTAATCATCAACACAAGAAAGCAACGAATCATAGGGAAGTTTCCGTATTTGTTTTTCATTTTGTTCTCCTTATAAAGTGACATTACAACATCACTTCACCATTGTAAAGACTTATTTCCACTTTTTAGAAAGAGCAACGAATCCGCGACCTTTACCAGACAATTCATACACAATGGCTGGCCGACCGCGCGTATCAGACTTTACTGGTACTTGGACCAGCAGACCGCGACTTGCGAGTTTTAATTTCTGATAGCGGGACAGTTTAGAATCACAAAAGTTGGAAAGAATCGTAGCAACGAGCTTGTTATTTTCAGCAAGTGTTTTGGGACCGCGTTTCATTTTAATCTCCTTTGTTTCTGTCTATGCTTTTAATATAGTAGAAGATTAAGATGTTGTCAATACATTTTTTCAATTATCTAGCAAATGAAACAATTCTCTTCCGATTTTTTCAAAAAACTCAGTATCTTTTGCCTGCTCTTTGATCTCAAAAGGAATTCGCAAAGTTACTTCCAGCTCTGCACCGAAAGTTTCTGGATTGTGTGTTCTTTTAGCACTTACAAGTTTCATTTGTGTTTGCCTCTCTTTCTAAAATAGTGATATTACCAACACTTTTCATGTCTTTCGCCCACAATAATTTTTATGGCATCACGGCAATGCAATCACAATATTTAAGGCTATCAAACAATTTTATTGGCGTTCAGCGGGGGAATTGAACCCCACTTGGATTGTGCATCATGACGCCTGTGTTAATGCAAACCAGTTAAACCTAACCAATGCTGAACGTATTTTTGTCAGGTATTTCGGGCC
>Ga0222629_1000220_pt1 | contig 21429 bp, 18 predicted proteins | sample AntAcemetagenom1_FD_179847 | JGI IMG/M metagenome (GOLD analysis project Ga0222629, IMG submission 179847) | Saline water microbial communities from Ace Lake, Antarctica - #1 | ecosystem: Environmental > Aquatic > Non-marine Saline and Alkaline > Saline | place: Antarctica: Ace Lake | collected... | reverse complement strand
GGTTGCAAAAGCTCGAAAACCCGATCTGCTGCCAGCTCGAGCAACACAGGAAGCTCTTTTTTCTGAGTGGTTGAGAAATCCTGCAATACGAAACTGACTACTGGCATAGATCCTGGTGGTCGTCCGATGCCAAATCGAACCCTGTGATAACCAGCACCACATTTGGAGCTGATATCCCTCAAGCCATTGTGGCCAGCATGACCGCCGTCAAATTTCTTACGGATGTCACCGAACTCAAGATCCAGTTCATCGTGAATGACAATTATTTTTTCGGTTGGTACCGAATAAAATTTTGCAACGGCGGCAACTGGGGCCCCGGACAGGTTCATGAATCCGGAGCTTTTTACAAGCAGCAGGCTACCGCCAGTCGCGGTTTTGGCTAGGGCAACTGAAGCTACGGACTTGTGGCTCTTGAATACAACCCCAAGCCTGGATGCCATGACATCGAGAGTCTGCTGACCGACGTTGTGACGGTTGGATTTATAGTCGGACCCGGGATTCCCGAGTCCAACTATCAACCAAGAACTACTCTGCTGCGTCGCCTGCTGCGTCGCCTGCTGCGTCTTCGGCTGCGGCCTCAGTGGCCTCGCCTTCAGCTTTAGCTTCTGTATCAGATTCTTCATCAGCAGCTCCGGCCCTAGTCTCAATTACGGATGCCACTAGCTCATTGCTCTCAAGCTCCATAATCACGCCATCCGGCACGATTAAGTCGCTTACCAAGTAGTGGTGACCTGCGAGGTTATCTTTGGAAATATGAAGCTCGATGAACGAAGGAATGTGAGTTGCCTCAGCCTCTACCTTCACAGTCTTGTGCTCGAGCTCTAGGACAGTACCGCTCATTGGCTCGCCAACAATGTGCACTGGAATCTCAACGTGAACCTTCTCGCCTTTTTTGACCTCTACTAGGTCGACGTGCTCGATGACCTGAGTGAAAGGATCCTTTGAAGCGCTCTTCACCAAAACCAGCTCGGACTTGCCTGCAATGGTCAGCTCCAACAGCGCATTCTTAATACGCAGGGCAAGAGCTACCTCGTGCGCAGGTAGGTGAATGTGGCGGGTGTCATGGCCGTGACCATAAATAACGGCTGGGGTGCGGCCGGCGGCACGAAGCTTGCGCGCTGCGCCTTTACCGAATGATTCGCGGGACTCCGCAACTAGCTTCACTTCAGACATCGTTTCCTCTTCAAATTACGGGCGAGGAAAGGGACCCCGTCGATTACGGATACTTTGTTGTACCCCTCGCCGCTGAACTTCTGGAAAGCTTAGCCGAGTTAGCGAAGCTTTACCAAGCCCCACCTTAGAAATAGCAACAAGGCCAGAACAGCTATCCCCACTATCAGTCCCTGCACTGGCACGCTCAGGGCCAGAAGCAAGCAGCTTGCAAGCCCGATAAGGTTTAGCCACTTCGGCCTTCCGCTCTCAGCCTTCGGTTGCCTGAAAGCGGCCAAATTGGCTATCGCGTAGTAGCTGAGCACGGCAAAAGAGGACAGGCCGATGGTGAGAACGACACTTCCGGAAAGTACCAATATTCCGACAAACAGAGCGATAACAACCTCCGCCACAATCGGGACTCCATTTTTTAGGCGAATGCGAAAAACCCTTGTTAGCTCGCCATCATCAGCCATTGCAGCTGACGTTCTTGTCATCCCCGCCAACAAAGCAAGCAATGACCCGAGTCCAGCCAATGCGGCAAAGGTGGCAACAAAACTAGAGTTCAGATTCGGAAGAGCGACAGCCGCTAAATCGGCTATAGGAGTCAGTGACCCCTCCAAATTCCTGCCGAGCTTTCTCGGTAACAGGAATCCGAGAGCGAGATAAACAACCCCAACTATTCCAAGTGACCACGCTATGGCCCTAGGAACCGATTTAGCCGAGTTTGTGACTTCGTTGGCCAAGGTTGCAACCCTGGCATATCCGGCGAAGGCAAAAAACACTATCGCTGCTGCACTCGGGATATTTAGAATCGAACCCGCCGGCATAGCCTGACTTGCTGCGGGCGCAAATGACGCCGCTGTTATCAGGACAGCGAAAAATAACAGGGTGATGCCGGCTAGGACTTTTGATCCAAGAGCAGTGCGGTTTATTCCAGCAATATTTATAAGCGTCAGGAGCAAAACGGCGCAAAGAGCAAACAGGATTGAGGTTTCAGCCGACACATATTCAGCAACAACGAGTGCGATGGCGGCGCTGGAGGCAATTTTGCCCACCAGGAAGCTAGCACCAGCAAGGAATCCCCAGGTTGGATTCAGGTAGTGACGAGCGTAGGAATAAGCTCCGCCGCTTTTCGGGACTTTAGCTGCAAGCTGTGAGATGGAGCCAGCGTTGAGGTACGCGACAAAACCCGCCAACAAAATAGCCAAGGGCATCAGGCTTCCGGTCAGGTCAGCAACCGGACCAAAAACAACGAAAACACCAGCGCCGAGCATGGAGGCGACCCCAATGCTGACCGCATCAAAAGTCGTTAGGCGTGATGTCACAAACTAATTTTAGGAGTGGCCAGGAAACAGTGAGTTAACGGAATCATCATAGAAAACTGCAGCTATTGCCTTGGCAATCAGCGGAGCAATAGACAACACGGTTAGGGTCTTGAATTCCTTGTCCGGCGTCACCGGAAGAGTGTTAGTGACAACGACTGAGTCAATTGCTTCGTCGCTTAGGCGCTCGACGGCCGGTGTTGAGAAAACTGCGTGCGTAGCAGCGACTATAACGCGCGCCGCACCCTTTGCTTTCAGAGCCTTGGCGGCTGCGAGAATGGTGCCTCCGGTGTCAATCATGTCGTCGACCAAAAGACAATCACGACCCTCAACATCTCCAACAATTTCGTTGACCTCGACTTGATTTGGCTTGTCTGGGTCACGACGTTTGTGGACAATTGCAAGGGGGGTGCCGAGTCGATCTGCCCAGATGTCAGCCACTCTCACGCGACCGGAGTCTGGTGAGACTATCGTCAGGTTATCGGTGCCGAAAGTTTCGGCGATGTGGTCAGCAAGGAGCGGTAGAGCCCAAAGGTGATCCACCGGACCATCGAAGAAACCTTGAATTTGCGGAGCGTGCAAGTCGACCGACATTAGGCGATCCGCGCCAGCTGTTGCGAATAGATCAGTAACCAGTCTTGCGGAAATGGGCTCGCGACCCTTGTGCTTCTTGTCCTGGCGAGCGTACGGGAAAAAGGGTGCGACTACCGTTATGCGCTTAGCCGACGCACGCTTCATGGCATCAACCATCAGCAACTGCTCCATGAGCCAGTGATTGATAGGTGCGGGGTGGGCTTGAATTATGAAAGCATCAACACCGCGAACGCTTCTTTCGTAACGAACAAAGGTTTCACCGTTGGCAAAGTCGTAGGCAGTCACGGGAACTAGTTCTGTTTCTAAAATGTCGGCAACCTCCTGAGCCAGAGCCTGATGGGCTCTACCCGATGCAATTACTAATTGCTTTCTGGCGGCTTTTTCGATTGCCATTTTTTACTCCGTATCTAGATTTATTGCTTCCGCTGATTTTGAACCCGGTCGATTGGCCAACACCCAACCGGAAAGATTTTTCTGTGCCACTGGGTTCAATGCTAACGCTCCAGACTCGACGTTCCGACGAATAGTCGAACCTGCGGCCGTGTATGCGCCGTCCCCAATAGTCACGGGCGCAACAAAGGTGTTGCCGCTGCCGGTTTTGGCAAAAGAACCGATTGTTGTGCGGTGCTTTGCGACTCCGTCGTAGTTGGCGAAAATGGTTCCTGCACCAATGTTTGTCCCCTCGCCTATTGAGGCATCACCCACGTAACTCAGGTGAGGGACCTTGGCACCTGGCCCAATAACCGAATTCTTGACCTCGACGAATGCGCCGATTTTTCCATCGGCTCCTAAGACGGTTCCCGGTCGGATAAATGCAAATGGCCCCACTGTTACGTTGTCTAAAATCTCAGCTGAAGAAACCTGCGATCTGGAAATAGTTACGCCCTGGCCAATCAAGCTGTCAGTGATTGTTGTGTCAGGTCCGATAGTCGCCGAAGTTCCCACTTGAGTAAGCCCATGCAATCGTGTACTGGGTAGCAATGTGGAGTCTTTGGCAAGCTGACAGGTCACGTCTATCCACGTTGTGGCCGGCTCCATCACCGTTACTCCGGCTAGCTGCCAGGCCTTGACAATTCTTGAGTTCAGCTCAGCGGCAACCTGAGACAGCTGCTGACGATCATTGATGCCGGCAACCAACCAATGGTCGGTTATCGGATGTGCCGAGGCAGATTGCCCTTGCTCGAGCATGATTGAGACCACGTCGGTCAAATATTTTTCAGCCTGAGAATTTTTTGTGGTCACGCTCAAAAGAGCCGTATCCAAATGTTCGCGATCAAAAACATAAACGCCAGCGTTCACTTCGTTCACCAGCAAATCCGACTCGCTTGCATCTTTTTGCTCGACGATTGCTATGAGGCTTTCTTTCGAGCGCAGAACTCGACCGTAGCCGTTCGGGTCATCCAGAATCGTGCTTATCAGCGTGGCAGCGTTTGAGGAGCTGCGGTGCATGTCCACCAATTCGGAGATGCTCGTTACATCCAGCAGCGGCACATCGCCGGACAAAACCAATACCTCACCCTTGAAGCCTTCAGGAAGAGCGGCAAGCCCCGCCTCAACCGCGGCGCCGGTTCCTGGGGTAAGACCCTGTTCAGTCACGATGGTCGAAGGAAAATGCTCAGTGACATAACCCGCCACAAGGTCTTTTTGATGACCCAGAACAGTCACGACATAATCAGCCGATAAAGCAAAGGCGGTTGAGAGCACGTGTCCGATTAACGGTAACCCGGCGATTGGATGGAGAACCTTGGGCAAGCTGGAGTGCATCCTGGTGCCCTCACCAGCCGCGAGCACAACAACTGCTAACTGCACTTAGGTCCTCCTCAACTCCGATAGCTCCGCCCCTAGGATTCGAACCTAGACCGGACGCCTCCAAAGAGCGCCGTGCTGCCGTTACACTAGGGCGGAATGAGACCTAAGTCTCGGGCCTAAGTCTGCCAGAAGTTCAGCTCAGTTGCAGTTTTTGAGCCACATCCAACCAAAGCTCTTCAGATTTTACAATTTTAGTTTCGAGTTCTTTTTGCCTAGACCCAAGAGGCACTAGACCCTCGTAATCGGCTGGATCGTGGTCGCCAAGGGTTTTATTTAGCTCATCTAGCTCAAGGCGAGACTTCGCAATTGCACGCTCTAGACGCGCTAGTTCTTTTTCGAGATTGCGCTTTTCTGCTCCAGTAACTCGCGGAGTCGCAGACGCAGCCCCCGTTGATTTAGATTCCACTCCAACACTTTTTCTCAGCTCTAAATACTGCTCGACACCTCGAGTTAGATGCCGAAGCTTGCCGTCTCCGAGCATCGCGTACTGATTGTCGGTTGTGCGCTCGAGCAAGTACCTGTCATGGCTAACCACAATCAACGTGCCCGGCCAGCTGTCTAGAACATCCTCCATGGCCGCGAGCATATCTGTGTCTAAATCGTTTGTTGGCTCGTCCAAGATCAAGACATTTGGCTCGCTGAAAAGCAGCCTTAGCAATTGCAACCTTCTTCGTTGTCCACCCGAAAGGTCTTTGATCGGGGTTTGCAGTTGTTGCTGGTCGAAACCCAGCTGCTCGAGGAGCTGCCCGGTGCCAACCTCTTTTTTGCCGACCATGAATGTCGTCTTTTCACGGCGAATTAGGTCAAAAATTCGCTCATCCGAGTGCTTATTTAGCTCATGAACATCCTGCGATAGTTTTGCAAATTTGACAGTCTTTCCGATTTTTATGCGGCCGGTTTCGGGTTTCAACTCGCCGGTAATCAGCCTCATAAGAGTCGTTTTGCCCGCGCCGTTTGCCCCGACCAGGCCAATTCGATCACCTGGCCCAAGGCGAAGCGTGAAGTCATCAACGATCACCAAGCCATCCGGGGTACTGTAGCCCACGTCTTCCATGTCCAGTACGTCCTTGCCAAGGCGAGTGGTTGCAAGTTTTGCTAGCTCAACGCTGTTTCTCGGCGGGGGCTCGTTGCCAATAAGCGCAAGTGCCGCATCAATTCTGAACTTTGGTTTGGCGGTTCTGGCAGGGGCGCCACGGCCAAGCCAGGCAAGTTCTTTCCGAAGCAGATTTTGCCTTCTGGACTCAATCGCATCGGCCTGTCTGAATCTTTCAGCTCGCTGCTGCACGTAAGCCGCGTAGCCGCCTTCGAATGGCTCAATGCGGCCTCCGTAGACCTCCCAGGTCAGGTTGCATACCGCGTCCAAAAACCACCGGTCGTGAGTGATAACAGCCAAGCCACCAACATTTTTCGGCCAGCGGGTTTGAAGATGATTTGCAAGCCAAGCCACTCCATCCACATCGAGGTGGTTTGTTGGCTCGTCAAGAAAAACAACGTCGTACTCGCCTGCCAAGAGAGCAGCCAAAGCGACCCTTCGGCGCTGGCCGCCAGATAGCGTGCCGACCTTTTGGTGCCAATCTAGATCTGCCACTAGACCCGACAGTACGTCCCTAATCTTTGGGTCTGATGCCCATTCAAACTCTGGCCTGTCACCCACTACCGCTTCGGCAATGGAAATTTCGTCATCAATGACATCTACCTGGGTTAGAAAGCCAATCCGCAAACCGCCCCGCCATGTCACACGCCCAGAATCGGGAGCAAACTGCTTGGTGAGAATTTTCACAAGCGTGGATTTTCCGTCACCGTTACGCCCAACAATGCCTATTCGATCGCCATCGTTTATGCCGACCGTTACCCCGGAAAAAACTTCCTTAGTTGGAAACTCATGGGTAATGACTTCGGCGCCCATTAGGTGTGCCATTAGTTCACAAGCTCCGCACTGCCGTTAGATGTTTTACAGACCATCGCACTAAATCCACTGGCAACAAATGCCCTGTGCCAAGAAGCGACTTCTTGAGAGTCCTTGGACAGCATAAACAGAGTTGGACCAGAACCAGACACGAAAGCTTTTTTTCCTGGAATCATTTGAGCCATACCAAACAAATCTGGTCTAAGTGAATAGGCCGCCACTTCAAGAGAGTTATCGCCGAGAATCGTGCCTAGGCCCGACTCATATTGGGACATCACTTGATCAGGTGTCTTAGTTAGATTTCCGTCCGGACAAAGTCGATCGAACTCCTTGAAAACGTCGACAGTCGACAGCCCTGGTGTGCTGAAGATTAGCAGGACAAACTGCAGACCCAAAGGCGGAAGCGGACTCAACTCTATGCCAGTATCGAGACCGAGTGCTGTTCCCCCAAGAAGTGCGAATGGAACATCCGCTCCGATTTTGGCGGCTATCTTAGTGAGCTCGGCTGAACTCAAATCAAGACCCCATGCTCGGTTTAGTGCAACGAGGCTGGCGGCGGCATCCGCCGACCCCCCAGCCATTCCGGCGGCTGGAGGCACGTGCTTTTCAATGACAAACCGCATCGGCTGAGGCTTTTCAATTCCAACATGCTTGGCCAACTCAAGCGCGGCTTTAATAACGAGGTTTGAGCTATCTACTGGGACGCGCTCAGCTTCAGCAAGATCAGCTCCAATTAGTTCTACCTCCCAAGTATTAGCACTTTCGACGCTGACCTTTTCAAAAAGGTCAAGGGCTTGGTAGATGCTGATTACGTTATGGTAGCCATCCGGACGAACTGGGCCCGAAAGAAAAGCCAGATTAATTTTGGCCGGTGCTACCGCGCTGATCATTTGGCCTCCGCGATAGAAATGAACTGATCAATAAGCAACTGCTCGCCTCTGAACTTCGGGTCTATGCCGGCTCTGATAAGTGCCTCTTCGGCGGCAGTTGGAGATCCCGCCCAGCTGGATAGAGACTGCCTCAGGGTTTTTCTTCGTTGGCCAAAAGCAGCATCAATGACCGCAAAGACGGCTTTTCTGTCTACCGTCCTAGTCACAGTGTGCTCGAAATACACCAAGGCTGAATCAACATTGGGCGCTGGCCAAAAGACATTTCTGCCGATGTTCCCCGCTAGCCTTGACGGCCCGTACCACGACATCTTGAGGCTCGGGGATCCGTAGTCCTTCGTTCCGGGAGTAGCTGCTAACCGATGAGCAACCTCGGCCTGAACCATCACCAGACCTTTTTCCAGGCTCGGGAACGTGGCTAGAAAATGAAGCAGCACCGGAACAGAAATATTGTAGGGAAGGTTCGCTACTAACGCCGTTGGAGCTTTCGGTAATTCCCGAATCTGAAGTGCATCGGCAATCACTAGTTCCACGGTTTTTTTAGGCGCATGCTTGGCAATTGTCAGAGGTAGTTGCTTGGCAAGCTTCGGGTCGATCTCGACCGCTAACACACTTTCAACCTTTTCCAATAGTCCCAAGGTGAGGGAGCCTAAACCGGGCCCAATTTCCACCACGATGTCGCTAGGAACCAGACCGGCTGCTGCAACTATTCGATTAATCGTGTTTGGATCAATCACAAAGTTTTGTCCAAGTTTTTTTGTTGGTTTGATCTCTAGCATCCCGGCTAACTGGCGAATCTCCTTAGCCCCGAGCACTAGTTCAACCCTTCCGACCAAGAACCATAGACATTCTCGGTATTCCTATTCAGCTGAAGGGCAAGGTCATTGTCACTCCACTTCATAAGTGCAGCGATAAATCTGAGTGTGTGCGGGACCAGATAGGGCGCATTCGGTCTTCCGCGAAGGGGCTCGGGGGTTAAAAATGGCGCATCGGTCTCTATGAGAAGCTGACCGGGATCAACCGCCAGAAGTGAGTCTCGGAGGTGTTGGTTCTTTTTGAAAGTCACGTTGCCTGCAAAAGACAAGAACCAGCCGTTATCTTTGCAGATTTGGGCCAGCTCAGAATCCCCGGAGTAGCAGTGAAAAACAGTTCGCTCTGGTGCGCCGACTCGTAGCAAGGTTGCAACAACATCAGTGTGAGCATCGCGGTCATGAATCTGAAGCGCTAAATCGAATTCCTTGGCAATTGCAATGTGCTGCTCGAACGAGTGCTGCTGCATCCATAAAGCGTCGTCACCCTGAGTGCGGAAATAATCAAGCCCTGTTTCTCCAACGGCTCTTACTCTCGGAAGTTTTGCTAAGTCGGCAATTTCCAAAATTGCATCGTCAAGCTCCTTGAGTGACCCGTAAAGCGGTGCCTCGTTGGGGTGAATTGCGACCGCAGCAAGTAGCATCGGCTCCCGAGCTGCGATTTCCGCGGAGTACTTTGAGCTTTCCACAGTCACTCCAACCTGGACAGCTCCTAACATGTTGACTTGCCGCATCATCTCAATGTGCTGAGCCACACTCAGCGGCTCATCGCCATCGGCTATTTCTAAGTGCGTGTGGTTATCGTAGGTGCCGACTTCCAGCGGTTCAGGTAGCGGTGGGTAAAGACGCTTCGATTTCTCGCCGCCGTCATAGCTGTTGCGAGTTCTCGCAAACTCGCTCATGCGCTCTCTTCTACCCTTGGGAAGAGGGCTTCCAATTCACCCAACTTAACTCCGGGCTGCAATAAGCCCCAGGTTTCGCAGGATGACAGCGGCTGATCCGCAAGCTCGCCTAGGGAGCTGCCAACCGAATCCCAGAGCCTGCTGGTGGATTTGGGCATAACAGGGAAAAGCAACACGGCCAGACAACGAAGTCCTTCAACTGCCGTGTAAAGCACAGTCGAGAGACGCTCTTTATTTGCCGAATCCTTGGCCAGGACCCAAGGTTCTTGAGTCGTGATGTAGATATTGAGCTCATCGACAAGTGTCCAAATTTTTGCTATTGCCTCGTGGGGTGCAATCTGTGCAATTGCAAGATCGGCTTCACGAGTCGCGGTTGCGGCGATGTTCGACACATGTTTGTCGGCATCGGTAAATTCTCCAGGCGCAGGAATGACGCCGTCAAAGTAGCGATTTACCATTGCCACAGTTCTGGAGGCTAAGTTGCCAAAGCCATTTGCCAATTCAGAGTGATATCTTGCGGAGAGATCCTCCCAGCTGAACGAACCGTCAGAGCCGAAACCAATTGCCTTCATGAAGTAATACCTAAAAGCATCGGAGCCGAAAATATCGGTTATCTGATTTGGAGAGATTCCAGTCAATTTGGACTTGGACATCTTTTCGCCACCAACTAGTAACCAGCCGTGACCAAAAACTTGACGTGGTGGTTCTAGCCCTGCCGCCATGAGCATCGCCGGCCAAATCACGGCGTGAAAGCGCAGGATGTCCTTACCTACGACCTGAACATCGGCTGGCCAAAGCGACTTGAGCTTTTCTTCGTCACTGCCATAGCCAATTGCGGTGATGTAGTTCAAGAGTGCGTCAAACCAGACATAGGTGATGTGTTCGGAGTCCCAAGGAATATCAATACCCCAGTCGAATCGCTCCTTGGACCTAGAAATTGAAAGGTCGCTGAGGCCTGATTTCACAAATGAAACAACCTCGTTTTTGGCAGATGCTGGCTGAATAAAAGTTGGGTTTTGCTCGTAGTGATTCAAAAGTTTTTCTTGAAACTGGCTTAGTTTGAAAAAGTAATTTGTTTCGTTGAGCTGCTCCACCGGCTTCGAATGGATCGCGCAAACTCTCTGCCCAACGAATGCGTCGATTCCGTCAATGAGATCACCATCGTTTTTGTACTCTTCACAGCCAACGCAGTAATTTCCCTCAAACGAGCCCTGGTAGATGTAACCGTCGTCGTAAAGCTTTTGTAAGAACTTCTGAACCGCGACCTCGTGCCTTGGCTCGGTTGTTCGAATGAAATCTTGATTATCAATATCGATGGTCTCAAGAAGAGGAAGCCAAGATTCGGTTACCAGCTTGTCGGTCCAGCTCTTCGGATCCGTTTGGTTTCCAAGGGCCGTTCGCAAAACCTTTTCACCGTGCTCATCGGTTCCAGTCAGCAAAAAGGTATCTTCCCCGCGCTGACGATGCCACCTGGCTAGAACATCGGAGGCCACCTCGGTGTAGGCATGGCCGATGTGCGGGGCGTCGTTGACGTAGAAGATCGGCGTAGTTACGTAAAAGGACTTGGACACTTGAGATATCTTAGGCTTTAGCTTGCAGTGCGTGCTGATAGATAGCAGTCTTCGAGGCGCCAAATTTATCAGCCAGTTCGGTGCTGGCCTGTTTTAGACCCATCCCTGTCTCAGCCAATAACAACGCTTTGTGGCCCAATTGCTCATAATCAAGCTGTTCTTCACCAGCTCCTGAAACAACCAAAACCATCTCACCTTTTGGAATTTTTTCTGCCCACTCGACAAGATCTTGAAGGCTTCCGCGCTTTGTTTCCTCAAATTTCTTCGTAAGTTCTCGCGAAACACTGGCTAAGCGATCGACACCGAATACTTTGCGTGCATCCTTGAGGCTCTCAAGAATGCGGTGGGGAGCTTCAAAAAACACCATGGTTCGCTTCTCGGTTATCAGCGACTCAAAGACTCGAACTCGCTCGCCGGATTTTCTAGGCAAAAAGCCCTCGAAGCTAAACCGGTCGGTCGGTAAACCTGAAACCGCGAGCGCCGAAACGACGGCCGATGGTCCCGGAACAATTTGGATTTCCACGCCTGCATCCGCGCAGGCCCTAACCAGCAAGAAACCCGGGTCGGAAATTGTTGGCATGCCTGCATCGCTTACCAAGACAACTGTTTCGTCTTGGGCTAGCTCGACGAGCTCATCAATGCGATCGCGTTCATTGTGTTCGTGCAGGCTGAAGAGCTTGGCGTTTAGGGTGATGCCCAGACCTCGACACAGTCGCTTTAACTCTCTGGTGTCCTCGGCTGCAATAAAACTGGCTTCAGTAAGAGTTTTCTCCAAGCGCTTGGACGCATCGGAAAGATTTCCGATTGGAGTGGCCGCGAGTATCAACACGCTAAGCAAACTAGCATCTAAGCGTGATATCAGCAGCAATTCGCGTTTCGACCAAGCTCGCAGGCAATCCCCGGTTTGGGCTGGTCTCCACGCTTGTAATAACTCTTGTGGGCCTGATAATTCGATTCGGAAACCTTGCTCACCCAAGGCTTCTGATATTTGACGAGACCTATTACGTGAAAGACGCTTATACCCTTGGCCTATTCGGTTCTGAGCGTAATTGGCCAGCCGATGCCAATGTCGACTTTGAAATGGGCAATCTCTCTGGCTTTCTGGACACTGCCGCTTATGTAGTGCACCCGCCATTTGGCAAGTGGATGATCTGGCTTGGCATGCAGTTATTCGGTGCCGACTCAGCTTTCGGCTGGCGCTTCGCGACAGCCCTGCTGGGTACACTGATGATTCCGCTGGTAATCCTGATTGCCCGAAGGTTGATTGGATCAAACTTCTTTGCGGCTGTCGCTGGGCTAATGATGGCCCTAGAGGGTCTATCAATAACTCTTTCGCGCACCGCAATCCTCGATGGGATTCTTGCGTTTTTCGCTCTGCTGGCTTTTTACCTTGTGATCCGAGACCAAGAAGCCTGGGAGCGCAGGCTCCGACATTCTCGATCAAACGGACTAGTCATACGCGGATGGCTGTTATTGGCAGGTATCGCACTTGGGCTAGCCATCGGAGTCAAGTGGTCGGGTTTGTATTTCTTGGCAGCGTTTGGTATTTACACATTTATTGTAGATCTGAACCTTCGGGGTCGGCTAGGCATGACGCGTGTTCTGGCAATTGGCCAAGGGGCACTAAATGCGTTTGTGCTTTTGGTTCCAGCCTTCGGAATTTACCTGCTCAGCTGGCTTGGTTGGATTACCGGGAGCGATGGATGGGGTAGAAACGCTAAGCCAAGTTGGTACGAGTCTCTTTGGGATTATCACCTCAACGCCTACGCCTTCCACACTGGGCTCACAAGCCCCCACCCCTATCAGGCAAACGCTTTCGACTGGCTTTTTAGCCTGAGGCCAACCGCCCTGTTTTTCGAGCGCTACGAGGCCTCCAGTGCCTGCGGGGTGCTCACTGATTGCACCGTTGCACTGACGGCGATCCCTAATCTTGTAATTTGGCTGGGCGGGTTGTTGGCAATTATTTGGTTAGGCCTTAGAAACATTCGGAAGTTTGATGCGGGTAGCTTCGCACTGGTCATTGGCTTTTTGGCCGGTTGGTTGCCCTGGGTGTTCTACCTTGAACGCACTACTTTTCAGTTCTACGCCGTTGCTTACGCACCTTATTTAGTGCTTGCTCTAGCTTTTGGCATGCACGCTTATTGGCGAAAGGGCGTGGCTTGGAGGCTGAGGGGCAGGTCAGGGGCGTTGGTAGTTCTCATGGTGGCCGTTGTGCTCTTTGCTCTTTACTTCTTGTCCATCTGGATGGCGCTGCCGGTCCCACATTTTGTCTGGCGAATGCAAATGATTTTTCCGTTCTGGATCTAGTTGTCTTTTTCACCTTTTGCCCTGGTTGCAAGAAGTGACCAGGCAGTGGTGACAATCAGTGTTATCAAAATCACCATCAGTGACAAGCCAGTGGAGATTTCCGGAATGACTTTGATGGCCTCTCCGCCATTAATGAACGGGACTTCATTTTTGTGAAGGGCGTGAATTACGAGCTTGATGCCGATCCAAGCCAAAATCAAACTCAGTCCAAAGCCAAGATATCGGAGTCGCTGCATTAGGCCGCTTAGCAAGAAATAAAGCTGCCTCAGGCCCAACAGGGCGAAAGCGTTTGCCACAAAAACTATGTAGGGCTCATTGGTTAGACCGTAAACCGCCGGAATACTATCGAGCGCGAAGAGTAAATCGGTAAATCCAATCGCAACCATGACTAGCAGCAGTGGCGTAATTACCCGTTTGCCGTTTTCTATAATCACCAACTTCGTCCCGTGGTACTGGCTGGTTGAACGAAAACGCCGTTGAATAAAACGAATTAGTCGCCCGTCTTCGAAGTCATCGATTTCTCCGTCTGGCTTTAGGCCCTTGGCAGTGTCCTTGATTAGCTTTATAGCCGTCAGTAGCAGGAACGCACCGAAGGCGTAAAAAGCCCAGCTGAAGTTCTCGATGAACGCAGCACCTGCGGCAATAAAAATACCCCTGAGCACAAGGGCTATGACGATGCCTATTAGGAGGGCCTCAGACTGAAGTTTTCTCGGCACCTTGAACTGGGTGAAGATAACCAAAAAGACAAATAGGTTGTCCACCGACAGTGCCTTTTCGGTAATAAAGCCGCCAAGGTATTCACCGGCATACTGACCTGGCCATACAAGGCCGATGACCAGAGTGAACAACAAAGCCAGTGAAATATAGATGGCGCTTTGGATTGCGGATTCCCGGAAGCCGGGCTCATGGGGATTTCGCACCTGGTAAACCAGGTCGCCCAGGATCACGGCTGAGAATGCGCCGATTGTAATTAACCAAACCCAAATATCTACGTTCATGACCTTCTGTTTTCCCGACCGTTGGAATAAACAGTCTTCGCCAATTGTAGGTAATCTTTCCAGTGGCGAAAGGTTTTGAATGCGGGTATTGATTTCAGGAGCATCGGGACTAGTTGGAACTGAGCTTTCTAGGCAGCTGTTGGCTCTCGGGCACGAGCCAGTTGTGCTGGTTCGACGCGAAGCCAAAGCGAGCAACGAAGTTAGCTGGAAGCCTGACCTAGAAGCACTTGACCCGAGTTTGATGGAATCCATTGACGCGGTCGTAAACATGGGCGGAGCCACGACTGGACGCATTCCATGGACAAAGAAATACATGAAATTGCTCATCTCATCAAGGATTGACTCAACGAAAACGTTGGTGAACGCAATAAACAACGCAAAGAACCAACCAAAAGTTTTAGTAAGCGGTTCTGCCTCAGGGATCTATGGCGATCGCGGAGATGAGCTACTGACAGAAGATTCAGGTCGGGGAGAGGGATTTCTTGCCGACTTGGCCGCCTCTTGGGAAGGCGAAGCCCTCAAAGCCAACACCCGCGTCGTACTTGCCAGAACGACCTTAGTCATGAGCAAAAAGCTAGGTGCCCTCGGTCGCCTATTACCATTTATTCGTGCTGGTGTTGGCTTTTCGATTGGGCGAGGCAGCCAATGGTGGGCATGGATTAGCCTCGAGGACGAAGCTAGGGCAATTATTCATTTGATAGACAACGAGGAAGCAACTGGGGCATTCAATCTCACTGCCCCGGAACCGGCCACCTGCAAACAGCTTGTTACAGCTCTTGGCAAAGAACTCCGCAGGCCGACTTTTCTAAAGGTTCCGGCCTGGGCAATGAACCTTGTCATAGGTGTAGCTGCTAAAGAATTACTACTTTGCTCTCAAAAAATGAGTGCTGAGAAACTCACCGAATCAGGATTCAAGTTCACACACCCGACCTTGAAACAGTCGGCTTCATACGTAGTTAGTTAACTATTTTTTAGCTGCGGGCTTCTTGGCTGCCGGCTTCTTGGCTGCAGTTTTCTTACCTGCAGTGGTCTTGGCAGCTGGCTTCTTGGCTGCAGTTGTCTTAACTGCAGTGGTCTTGGCTACTGGCTTCTTCGCTGCAGTAGTCTTCGCAACTGGCTTCTTCGCTGCAGTAGTCTTCGCAACTGGCTTCTTCGCTGCAGTAGTCTTCGCAACTGGCTTCTTGGCTACTGGCTTCTTCGCTGCAGTAGTCTTCGCAACTGGCTTCTTGGCTACTGGCTTCTTAGCGGTTGCGGCGGTCTTTGCGACCCTTGTGGCGACTTTTTCAACCAAGGCCAACGCCTCTGCGGGGACTTCCTTGGCGGCGTCACGAACTTCGTGTGCGACGGTTGCAGCGGAGCTGGAAGCAGCCTTGCCGGTGCGTGTGAAAAGATTTTTGATTGAGTCAAGCAGGCTCATGTTGGTCTCCGTTTTGGTTGGGATGGACGATTGAAAGCTTAGAGGTCTTTGGCTAAATTGCCCGACGGCGAGCCAGAATCTCGTCTATTTCTTTTGAAGCCAACGATTTTTTTGGTGCAGAAATTTCGATGACTTCCGCCAGAGGCTGGACGAGCTCGCCCCTCTTGAGATCGGGCATTGGCGCGGGCAGGGGGCTAGGACTCCACTGCCGGTCCTTGGCTATTTTTGTCTGGCTTTTGGATGCACTAGCTCGGACTCGCTGTCTAGTTCTGTGAATGTTGCCAGCCAGCTTTGCGGCTTGATTGGCCGCAGCTCGTTGAATGAACAGTGAGGCGAAACTCAGCGGGAGTGCGATGGCGAAACCAAACCACCATGAGTTTTGAGCAGTTGCCGCAACCACGGAGGCCAGTGCGGCGACTGTTGCCAAGACAAAGATTATCGAAAAACCACGCTGGGTTGAGATTAGTCTTCTGAGTCGATCATCATCGGTCAGCACTCTAGATTTTTCCTCTGTGCGCCGAGCGGCTTGAATGAGTTTGGTTGTCTCTTTGATCTGAGAGCGCTTGGTGTACCCGGGGACGAAGATAAAAAGCCAGACCACGGCTGCGACAACAAGAGTTATGCCACCTAGTCCCGCCGAGTTTTCCATGAGTACCAAGATATGTCCCGGTTGGTAAAAACAGGCTATTGACCGCCCGTGTTTTGAACTCTAGAAAGCAAGGACCCCTTTATTTCTTCCGATGTGATGGCAAAAATATTGTGATCGCGCCATTGGCCATCGATGTGAATAAATCGCTCTTTGGTTCCTTCTTGTCGCAGGCCCAACTTCTGAACGACTCTTAGCGATGCCGTGTTTTCGGGGCGAATATCTATCTCCACCCGATGAAGACCAACTTCGGCGAAGAGGTGATCGATGGCGATAGCGACGGAAATCGGAACAATCGACTTGCCTGCAGAGTTTTTAGCTATCCAATAGCCAATCGTCGCCGACGAAACTGAACCGAAAAGAATATTTGCCACATTCAATTGCCCTACGACCTTGCCTTTATACTCCATCACTAGCGCTAACCCGGTTCCCTTTTTGGCCTGCGACATCAGGGAACGAATCATCCAGCGAACATCCAGCGGGTAGCGAATCCCAGGGGTTGTGGCCTCCCAACGAATCAGCCATTCCCTGTCGGCTATCAGTAGCTTTCGAAGCACCCTAAAGTCACGCTTGGCTAGAGCCCGAAGCGTGATATCACCGTGAGTCAATGGAGGAAATCTCTGCACGCTGGCAAGATTACCGCTATGGATACTGCAAGCGCCAAGTCGAAACTCCGAAAGATCATCAACTCACAACGCCCACAGTCATCCCTGGGACTGTTCGAACAACTTCAAAGACTTGCCAAAAAGACCGACGCCACAAAAATTGCCAGCTACAGCCCTCTTGAAAACGAGCCCGATCTTGGGGATTTCAATAATTGGGCGATCGAAAGCGCAAATCTTTACTTTCCAAGAGTGGTCCACGACAGGCTCGAATTTGCTCAAGGACCACTTCGGATTGGCAGATTCGACATTATGGAACCAACAGGCTCAGCAATAGTTTCGAGAGACCTCGATCTGATTCTTGTTCCAGCCCTCGCTGCGGACTTACTTGGAAACAGGCTGGGAAAAGGCAAGGGCTTTTATGACCGATGGCTCGAGGATGTTGCCAGTGAGAATATTTTCGCGGTCGTTTTTGACTCAGAAGTGTTGGAGATTGTTCCCAACGAGCCACATGACAAGAAAATCAACGGGATTGTAACCCCAACCAGGTTGATTGCAATTTAGTCTGGTTAGAATCTATGCGGAGGGCAAATGCCGACTTACACCTACGTATGCAAGGCATGCGAGCATACCTTCGAGATGCATCAGACTTTTGCTGAAGAGGCGCTAGAGAATTGCCCAAAGTGTTCAGGGGAACTGAGGAAGCAATTTGGAAACCTTGGTGTCAGCTTCAAGGGCTCAGGGTTTTATAAGAACGACTCTGCACCCGCGAGACCAAGTTCCACAGACAACTAGACAATCGAACTAACCCCAGTGCGGAGGCTTATCGTCTCTTAGCCTGTCATCATTCGAGTCGTTTTCATGACCCCATGCGCCGCTTGTGTCCTCAAAGGCTCGATCCTCAAATAGCGGTTGAGCCCGACTAATCAGGTCAACCCCCAGTGACATTGCAATTCGGTTTGCCACATCTTGGGGCTTAGCGAATATCTCAAGAGCGTGAATACGCTGGTAGTCCCAGCCCATGGCTCTCAGTAACCCAGGTCTTACTCGAAGCTTTTCGTCCCAGTTTTCTCCCACGAGCGCCCAGTCCGGGTCGACGACCGCCGCATTTTTGCCAAACGAAACAGCTAAGCCGATGCGGCCACCAAAATTCAGTGCAACTTTTAGTCCCAGCTTCTCAAGCCTGCGAGCCAGATCCCTTAGCAACGGGTCTGCTTTACCCTCTGAAACATCACTCATAAAGCTTGGCGCGATTAGATCCTTTAGCCACCGTTGATTCTCCGGGAGCCCCCCGGCGGCAAAGTCTTCAAAGTTGTAGCAAGAAACAACTGTCATGCGTTTTCTGGCCGAGACAATCTGGTTCACCATCCAGCCACTGACATTTTGGAAATTGAAATCCCCCAGGGTTCCAGAGATTTTGCCTTCTGGTGTGCGGCCAAACCCGACCGAAAAGATCACTCGATCAGCCAGCCGGTGAGTAAGTTCGCTCATGCTGATGCACTCAAACTTTTCTCTCCCGTGAGCATCAAAAAACTCGGCAAGCTGAGGCTGCTTATAGGTAACTTGACGAACCAATTGGTCAATGCGTTCTGCGTGAGTTCGCGATGCGGTCACGACCATGAGGGAATCTTCCGGAGTCCATCTGGCGTGGCTCATTACCAACTCGACAACCTTGCTAACCTCAGAATCTAAGGATTCAGTGGACCCCTCGATTGTGCTTGAGGCGTTGGCATCCTCGGTAATCTCTATCTGCTCGAAATTATGGGACCCAAAGAGTTGCCCAGCTGCAGGCTCTAGCACCACACGAGAATCATAAAAATTCTCGTTCAAGTACTTCCCGAGCACTTGGCCTTCGATTCGATAACTCCGACTCATCGACAAGGAGCCGAATACTTCCGCCACCAAATCAAATACCGATCCCCGGTCGGTTTCAACGTGAGTCTGGTTTGCCCTTGCCACGGTGTCAAAGTTCTCGGGAGTGGCAATCACTGGGTCTCCAAAAGCGATCACCTGATTAGCAATAGACATTGCCTGCTGAGACTCAGCCAGCCCCGTAGAAGATGCATCCAGAACTATAACCAAGTCAAATTTTTCAGCTGGGTCCAGTTCGTGAATTTTGTAGGGCGAGACCAAAACAGCAGGAACAAGCGTCCTATACAAATCTCCACCGACCTGAGAGGCGGTCTTGAGTTCTAGCTTTTTGGTTCTGAGTTGAGCCCTCAGGGCATCGGCCTGCGCAGGCTGCCGAGCAATTCCTGCGTGCCAAGCCTCTGCCAATTGATGCCTCACATCCAAAAGCCCCTGAGCGATAAGGTCTTCGTTTGCTTTCTCGAAGTCGCTCTCCAGCGTCGCAATCGCCTCAGCGGTGTATTCCAAAATTCTGGAGTCAGACTGAATAATTGCCTCCAGTGCAGACTGCCACCACGTGAGCTCGAACTCCCTTTGAAGCAGTTCAACTTCAGGCCTCGACTTACTGACTTCCTTGGTGAACTGCCCCAAGCCCATCTCCACCAACTCTTTAGAAATTGGCAGCCGTTGCATGTAATGATCTAGATCCTCAGTTTTGGTCGCTAACTCTTCAAGCATGACAGCAAGTTGATCTAAATCCAGGCGGGTCAACAGCGCTAGCTCCGGGTCAGGATCCAAGTGTCGCTGCAAAACCTCAAGCACTCGATAGATTTGCTGGAACTTTGATTGCACATCTCCTAGGCCGAGCGGAACAGTCGGCGGGGCTTGAGTTAGATTCAGCTGTGACCAGGTAGCTCGTTGTCGTTCGGCTTCAATCAGGGCCTGGTGCAGATTTGCGACCGCAGCTCCTTGTCGAAGGTAACTCTTTGCCAGCTTTCTAAATCTCCTGCGCTGGGCTCCGGAGAGCTCCCCTCGCTCTGCCCTCGAGGCAGTCGCACTGATCATTTCCTTGAGAGACCGATCAAATATTTCTGGCTTAAATTTGTCCAGCGTCTCTCGAATTCCAATGAGTAGATTCAGCCTGAGTGACCAATCCTCAACCTTTTTGCTGGGCGAAAGATTCAGGTCTGACAGGTACAGGCTTATTTGATATCTGAGTAGTCGAAACTCTTCGCCCGCAATCGATCTAACTGCAACCAAAGCGTCACTAATTTGCGCTTCGGAATCGAATTTTGCCTGAAACCACGGGCCGTCTTGAGGAGAGGTTGCAAACAGTCCGGCCCCGTGCGCACGGCTGAGAAGCTCAGCCGCATCATTGCGAATCGTCGGCAAAATCTCAGGTTTCATTCTGGCGTTGTTGACCGGGGCCGAGGGAAGAGAAGCTAAAGTCGCCAAATTTTCAAGAGCTTCGATAACGCTCACGCCAAGGCTGTTATCTCTGGATTGCACCACCGAGAAGTACTGGTCGACATCCAGCTGTCTCCTAGCCACCAATTCTCTGGCCGATTCGAGATTGCCCGGAGTAGCTTTTTCGTTTCTTGAAATTGCAGCGACAGTGTCGCTCCAACAATCACCTTGCCTAACCGCTAAGCCCGGCAGCTTCGAAGCGCTTAGCCGCTCCGCGACTTCATCAAGCGTCTGCTGACGAGGGGCAATAACCAAAGCTCGCTTTTGAGATACCGCGAGGTTAGCAATCAGGTTAACTGCGGTCTGAAGGTAGCCGCAGCCTGGAAGTGTCTCTACCGCGAAACTGTTCCCGGCAAGTGCTCGTTCCAGTACTTGCTGCTGGTCTGCATCCGCATTCAGAACCAAGGTGGCAGGTTTTGTTAGATTCTCAATGGCGGGCGCAGGTTCCTTGCCCGTAAGACTCATAATCGCAGCGGATGAGCCTTCTAGTTCAAGCTCCTGGACCAAGGTTAGGTCCGGCACAAAGTTTCCCAGCACTAGAAGCTTTTCTATTTCAACATCTGGACTTTGAATCAATTCGGATACCAAAGAAAGAACGCCGGTTGGAATGAGGTCAGTTTGACCTTGGCTCACAGCTATCAAGTCTGAGATTCGAAAGTCACTTCTATAAGTCTTGATCACGTTTACCAAGGCTGGATTTACTCTCGGTGCTGAATCCACTCGCAATTCAAAATCTTCGCCTTTTGGCAGCAGGTGGGTTCGCCAAAGCAGAATCGGCATCTTGGTTGTGCCGATAGAAACCAAACCTCCGACAACGAACAGGGCATCAATCCCAAAATTACGCTCGATTCGCTGAGCTTTTTTTAGAACTCTTCGCGAAGTTGTCAGGGCCCTGGATTGAGCAACCCCATCTCTCACCAGATTAGAGATGGTCGAAATTCTCGCCGAAGCCAATTGAGCCAGTCCACCCGGGTGAGACCTACTAAGGTCCACTTGCCCGAAGCTAGACAATTCGAACTGAACCAGCGGGTTAGTTCCGCCAATGCTCAGTCGCTGCTTATGCCAAAGCTCGAGTAACTCATTGCGTTCCACGTGGAAAATACTAGAAGCGAACCCAAGAAACACAGGGTTGACTTGCCCGCTAAGCAGTAACTGCGTGCTGACGGAGGAATTTAGGAATCGGGAAGCCAGG
>Ga0222629_1000217_pt1 | contig 21678 bp, 15 predicted proteins | sample AntAcemetagenom1_FD_179847 | JGI IMG/M metagenome (GOLD analysis project Ga0222629, IMG submission 179847) | Saline water microbial communities from Ace Lake, Antarctica - #1 | ecosystem: Environmental > Aquatic > Non-marine Saline and Alkaline > Saline | place: Antarctica: Ace Lake | collected... | reverse complement strand
TTACTTCAACTTTATCACCGCTTCGAAAGTTTTGTTCGCTGCAATAAAATGCAAATTTTACATTTTGAAGTTCAACTTCAGGAATAGCTAAAACCGAATTCGAATCACTAGCACAAGAAACAAGAAACAAGAATAAAACAAATTAGAAAAAGGTTAACAACACGCATTTTAGATTTTTTATCGAATTTAATACTGAAATAAACAAAAAACCCTCAATAGCTTTCGCTATTGAGGGTTTTTAATTTTATCTGCAGGCGAATAGTTACGCTTGCTCTCTTTTAATCAAATTCAAAGCGGATCCTGCACGGAACCACTCAATCTGTTGTGCGTTGTAAGTGTGGTTCACCATCACGATGTCTTTGCTTCCGTCTTTGTGAACGAATTCCATGGTCAATTGCTTGCCCGGAGCGAAGTCTTTTAAATCAATGAAGTTGATGGTATCATTTTCCTCAATTTTATCGTAATCCGCTTCATTTGCAAACGTGAGTCCCAACATCCCTTGCTTCTTTAAGTTCGTTTCGTGGATACGCGCAAAAGACTTTACCAATACCGCACGAACACCAAGATGACGCGGCTGCATTGCCGCGTGCTCTCTACTGGATCCTTCGCCGTAGTTGCTATCTCCAACAACAATTGTTGGAATGCCCTCCGCTTTGTATTCACGTTGAACTGCAGGCACTTCGCCATACTCACCAGTAAGTTGACTCTTTACAGAGTTACTTTCTTTGTTGTATGCGTTGATTGCTCCAGTGAGTGTGTTGTTAGAAATATTGTCAAGGTGACCTCTGTAACGCAACCAAGGACCAGCCATTGAAATGTGGTCAGTTGTGCATTTACCAAAAGCTTTGATCAACAATTTAGCTCCCATGAGGTTTTCCCCATCCCATTCTGCAAAAGGCTCAAGGAGCTCTAAACGCTCACTTCCTTCTTTTACAACAACAGAGATGGATGAACCGTCTGCTACAGGTGCTATGTATCCTGGATCTTCAACTTCAAATCCTCTGCTCGGAAGCTCATCCCCTTGCGGTGGATCTAGCTTCACCTCTACCCCATCTTCGTTCGTCAAGGTATCTGTGATTGGATTGAAGCCAAGTACTCCAGAAATCGCAATAGCCGTTACCAACTCTGGCGAGCCAACAAATGCATAGGTATTTGGATTTCCATCAGCACGCTTTGAGAAGTTACGGTTGAATGAGTGTACAATCGTATTCTTTTCTTGCTTGTCTGCTCCTTCACGATCCCACTGACCAATGCATGGTCCGCAAGCATTTGAGAATACAGAAGCGCCCATTTTCTCGAACGTTGCAATGAATCCGTCACGTTCAACTGTGAAACGCACCTGCTCTGAACCTGGAGTAATGGTAAATTTTGATTTCGTCTTTAAGTTTTTCGAAACGGCTTGTGCTGCAATTGAAGCAGAACGTGAAATGTCCTCATAACTTGAGTTCGTGCATGAACCAATCAATCCAACTTTCACCTCTGTTGGCCATCCGTTTGCTTTCGCAGCTTCAGCCAACTTAGAAATAGGAGTTGCCAAATCTGGGGTAAAAGGTCCGTTCAAATGCGGCTCTAAATCAGTCAAGTTAATTTCTATCACTTCATCGAAATACTGCTCTGGATTGGCATATACTTCATCATCTGCAGTCAAGTGCTCCTTCACTGTATCAGCAGCATCAGCTATCTCAGCTCTCCCTGTAGCGCGCAGGTAACGTCCCATTGAATCATCGTAACCGAAGGTTGAAGTTGTAGCTCCAATTTCAGCTCCCATGTTACAAATGGTCCCTTTTCCTGTGCAAGAAAGCGAAATAGCCCCTGGGCCGAAATACTCAACAATAGCGCCCGTTCCACCTTTTACGGTAAGAATTCCTGCTACTTTAAGAATAACATCTTTTGCGCTAGTCCAACCGTTCAATTCGCCAACAAGGCGAATACCGATCAGTTTCGGGAATTTAAGTTCCCAAGGCATTCCTGCCATCACATCTACAGCATCAGCGCCACCTACACCGATGGCTACCATTCCCAATCCGCCTGCGTTTACAGTGTGTGAATCAGTTCCAATCATCATTCCGCCCGGGAAAGCATAGTTTTCAAGCACCACTTGGTGAATGATGCCAGCTCCCGGCTTCCAGAAACCAATTCCGTATTTGCTCGATACTGATTCGAGGAAATTAAATACTTCATTGTTCTTATTGATCGACTCTTGAAGATCAGAAGTAGCGTCAAAACGCGCTTGGATCAAGTGATCGCAGTGAACAGTTGAAGGAACAGCAGCCTGAGGCTTTCCGGCTTGCATGAATTGCAATAGCGCCATTTGGGCTGTTGCATCTTGCATTGCAACGCGGTCAGGAGCAAAATCAACGTATGATTTTGAACGCTCATGCGCTTCGGTTGCATCGCCTTGCCAAAGGTGGCTATAAAGAATTTTTTCAGAAAGGGTAAGAGGTTTACCAGTGATTTGGCGCGCTTTTGCAATGCGAGCAGGCATCTTGGCATACACCTCTTTGATCATATCAATATCAAATACCATTGAGATGGAGAATTGTAGTGTTAAAAAGAACAATTATTCAAGGGTTGCAAAGATACGAAATCTACATCAGCTTGCCATACGTCATTTAGCATCACCGCTCGCGGAAAATCTGGGTTCAACAACGCAGGGTATTCACTACTTTTGAATCATGACCAGATCTACTGCAATAGAGAACATAAAGGTTTCTCTGAGAGCCATTAGAAGTCAATTACTTAGAACCATTCTCACCGTCTCTGTTATTGCGATTGGGATCATGGCTTTGGTGACAATGGTGACGGCAACAGAGGCCATCAAGTCAAATGTACAATCTGAGTTTTCTGAACTTGGGACGAATACCTTTAGCATCAAGCGGAAGACCAGCAGAGGCAGAAGATTGGGCATGGTTGAAAAAGATGGTGACCCTGTAGATTTTCACCAGGCGAAGCAGTTCAAACGCGATTATGATTTTGATGCCACCGTCTCTGTGTCTGCATTTGGTTCAGGAATGGCGACCCTTAAAAATGGCAGCGAAACCACCAATCCAAATGTTCAGGTGCTTGGAATTGATGAGAACTACCTTGAAATTTCTGGTTATGACCTCGACTCTGGAAGAGGATTTCTGGCCTCAGACATGACAAGTTCTCAGAACTACTGCATCATCGGACAGGACATCGTAAATAAACTTTTCAAAGACTACCAAGAGGCTACAGATTCCGAAATCATGATTGGAAGTTTCCCTTACGTTATTTCCGGGGTGCTTAAATCCAAAGGAAGTGCCATGGGGATGTCTCAGGACAACCAAGTGTTCATCACCTTAACGAATCTGAAGAAACAATACGGAACTGCGCGAACTGACTATTCAATTAGCGTTCGTGTTGATGAAGCAATCAACCTGGACGCCGCCATCAGTGAAGCTTATGGCACCATGCGGGTAGTGAGGGGCGATGTGTTAAAACCTACAGAATCATTTGAGGTAGACCAAAGCAGCGGACTCGTTGAAGCGCTTATGGAAGGACTATCAGGCGTGACCATTGCGGCTACAATCATCGGATTAATTACTTTGTTTGGAGCGGGAATTGGATTAATGAACATCATGTTGGTGACCGTTACAGAGCGCACCAAAGAGATTGGCGTTCGAAAGGCGATTGGAGCTAGCGCAAAACTGATCCGCATGCAATTCTTAGTAGAGGCCATCATCATCGGACAAATTGGTGGAGCTTTCGGAATTCTGCTTGGAATCATCTTTGGCAACATCGCTGCTTGGACACTTGGCGCCCCGTTTGTGGTGCCATGGTTTTGGATCATCGTTGGTTCAACCTTGTGCCTCTTGACAAGCGTCGCCAGCGGGTATTACCCTGCAAAGCGCGCAGCGGCATTGGATCCCATTGACGCTCTGAGACACGAGTAGCAAAGGTGGACTAACGTCTAATTTCCATTACCTCAAAATACATCCTGACAACATGGGTGAACAACCGTCAAGTGGAATCATCAAAGCTTAAGAATCCGCTTCGTTTCGCCTCCCTGCTGCAGAATGTAAACGCCATCTGCAAACAATCCCAAATCCAACTGATTCAATCCTTCTTTTGTTACGCCTTGGTACAAAATGGTCCCTTGTAAATCCAAGAGCACAACTTCAGCGCCATTCTTCGCTTCAAAATTCAGCATGCGCGCAGTTGGAATGGGCCATACTTCAAAATTTTCTGACTCAAAATGAGGAACACTAAGCGAACAGTCCGGTGCCTCACCTAAAGCTTCCATCAATTCGCCTTCTTCAACAATCCAATCAAACCACTCACCACCAGTGTAGTTGGTCCAATTGTTCAAATCCATTGAATAATCACCCGTGACATTGGCATTGATGCGCAATACTTTTAGCGCCTCACCATCTTCGTTCCAGGTCAAAGGAGTATTTGTTTCACACACTTGAGGATTGATCTCTCCTGTGCAATTGGGACGAATAAAATACACGTAGTCTTCATATTCAGGCGCGTCGCCAAAGCAATACGCAATCCCCTCTGCGTCAATGCATACAGCAGCAAACTCATCGCAAGCAATGCCTTTCGGTACTTTCCCTACATCTGCGGTCATGCGTGCCATAAAGGTAACATGCCTCCCTTTTCGATCTGGGTCATCGTAATGCGTATCAGTAACTACATCTTCTAGAAATGGTGCAGCAATAAAATCATCGTGTCCAAGTTGCACATCTATATCGTAAGGATTGGCCAAAGCCTCTGTGCTTGTTACAGTTCCTTCGGCCGCATTGAAATACGAGCCTCCCATTACCGCCATGCCTGCTGAGATTCCTCCTACAACGCCACCAGTTTCATTGAGAAGCGCATTGATCGCGTCTTCAATGGCTGTATTTCTCCAATAGCTCACGTAATCCCACTGATCTCCTCCGGCCATCCAGATGGCTTCAGCGTTTTGAACTTGTGCAATCACGTATGGATCTTCGGCTGCAGAAGCATCATTGAACAAGATCGTCTCAACAGAATTGATGGTCACACCTAGCTCAGAAAAGAGGTAATCATTGTATCCGTCTGACCCGCTGGCGCGAAGAACAACCACATCACCTCCATTGGCGCGTTCAAGAAACCATTTCATGGCCTCTTCGTTTTCACCGGCACCGCCCATGAGTACAATTCCAAATGTTGGTGTTGCTTCTGAATCTTCGGTATTCCCCGTAAAAAAGCTGGTATAGCTTTGGGCGAAAACAGAACTTGAAAACAAAAGAGCTGATAGAAAGAGGAAGGTGTTTTTCATGATAAATTACTTTTGACGCAGTAAAAATAGGAAACATAGTCCAGACTTAATCACAACAAAAAAGCCAACCCTCAAATGAGAATTGGCATTTGGCTAAATACAACGGATGCTTAGTTCTCTTAAAGATACGTTGCTGCACCTTCAAAAGAAGCGGTCATTGCTTTTGATCCTTCTTGCCAGTTTGCCAGACAAACTTCTCCATTTTCTTCGAAGTGACGAAGTTCATCAAGAGTTCTTATGGCCTCATCACCATTTCTTCCTAGTGGAAGGTTGTTGACCAATTTCATCTATATCAAGCAAGAAAAACCCACGGTAAGCAATCATAGGACCATCTGCGCTTATTTCACCTGCGTCATTGTAATTTTAATCACCTGCGAGAACACCGTAGTTCATGCTGATGGTTTTGGTGCTATTAGCAACAACAGTGCATTTCACACCGTTGATTCTCCCTTTGTTCTAATCTATCTGCAACCAGCTCCAATGAGACTCTGCGCTATCTATAAACCAAGGAACAACTTTACAGTCTCTCGCTTCGAACTCAGCTAATTTAGTTTGGAGCGCATGCAAGTCTGTTGGACAAACGAATGTGAAGTCCTTCAGGAAGAAGAAAAATAAAACATACTTTTTACCTACAAATTGCTCTAGAGAGAATCCTTCAATGATTTCATTCCCATTCACAACAGCCGGAGCTGAAAAACGGGTGCTTTTTTACCTAAAAAAAGTCATTTCGTCCTAATTTTTGTTTAGTGTAATGGTAAAATTCGGGCGCAAAGGGACAACGCATGAATCGATTGTGGTTATGTTAAGTGTGTCCGAATTGTCATACTTTTTCCCCACAGACAACTACCTTTGTATTGAAAACATGACCTATGCCCTTTCTAAGTAATACAGACTATGTTAATCGGGAATTGAGCTGGCTTTCGTTCAATGAACGTGTACTGCAAGAAGCCATCGATGAACGAAATCCGCTCATTGAACGCTTCCGTTTTCTCGGAATCTTTTCGAATAACCTCGATGAGTTTTTCCGGGTTCGCATAGCAACGCTCAGAAGAATGGCTGAGTTCAATGAAAATACCAAGACCGATCATGACTTTCTCGCTTCGGATACGATGCGTTCAATTCGTCAAAAAAACGCAGAACTTCAAGTACTCTACAACAAAACCTTTATTGAACTAAACAAGCAATTAAGAGAGACAGGTATTGACATTGTAGATCAAAATCAATTGTCAGAAGCCCAAGAAATTTTCTGTAGAGATTACTACAAAAAGGTTATTCGTCCGAACCTTGTCCCGCTCATGTTAGGAGGAAAAAACCTCTTCCCTCAGCTAAGAGATCAATCAATCTACCTATCTGTTCAGCTCCACATTGGCGAATCGAACAAAGTAAAGTATGCTTTGATTGAGATCCCAAATCACCTTCCTCGCTTCCTTGAATTGCCAGCAGAAAAAGACAAGCATGCTGTGATCTTCCTTGAAGACATCATCCGTCTGCGATTGCATAGGCTTTTCGCCATTTTTGACGCACGCGACATCAAGGCGTATACCATCAAGGTCACGCGAGACGCAGAGTTAGATATCGATGATGATATAGACAAAAGCATTGTTCAGAAAATGCAACGAAGCCTTGACAAAAGGAAAAAAGGCCGTTATGTGCGCTTTTTGTATGACGCGCGAATGCCATCAGACATGCTGGAGTATTTAGGGCGAAAAATGCGCATTCGAGATGCTGAGAACATTCTTCCTGGGGGGATTTACCACAACAAGAAAGACCTGATGGGCTTTCCAGACTTTGACCGGAATGATCTTCGTTTCAAAGTCCTACCTCCCCTTCCGCACAAAGATTTGATGAAACGAACAAGCTTGTTAGACCAAGTGCGCAAACGTGACATCATGCTCCATTACCCCTACCAGCAGTTCACTTACATTGTTGACCTACTGCGTGAAAGTGCCATTGACCCCAATGTAAAGGAGATCAAGATCAACGTTTATCGTGTTTCGCACGGTTCGAACGTCATAAATGCTTTGATCAATGCTGCAAAGAATGGAAAAGACGTTCAAGTAATCATTGAACTCCAAGCCCGTTTTGACGAAAAAAATAACATCCACGTTTCAAACCAGCTTCAAGAAGCTGGAGTGCAGGTCATCTTTGGAGTACCAGGTCTAAAAGTCCATAGTAAACTAATGATGATTACACGAAGGGAAGGCAAAAAGGATGTGATTTACGGACACATAGGCACAGGGAATTTCCACGAAAAAACGGCTCGGATATACAGTGACACTTCTCTGCTCACCGCTGACCCGCGCATTACCAATGAGATCAGTAAGTTGTTTGATTTTTTCGAGAACAACTACCAACGCGTGCTCTACCGCCACCTAATAGTTTCGCCCTACAGTACACGAAGAAAGTTTACGGAACTCATTAACAAGGAGATCAACTTCGCGAAAGCAGGAAAAAAAGCGTGGATCATCATCAAATTGAACAATTTGGTAGATGCAGGAATGATCAAGAAACTTTATGACGCGAGCAATGCTGGTGTTGACATCAAATTGATTGTGCGTGGAATTTGCTCACTCATTCCCGGGTTAAAAGGAAAAAGTGAAAACATAAAAGTGATTAGCATAGTAGGCCGTTTTCTAGAGCATTCACGCATCTTCGTTTTCGGCAATGATGAGAGCCCGAAATACTACTTGAGCAGTGCTGATTGGATGACACGAAACCTAGACCATCGAATTGAGGTTTCAGTGCCTATTTATGATGCCCGTTTGCAAAGTGAATTGACCGAATACCTCAATATGCAATTCAAAGACAATGCGAAAGCCCGCATCATAGATAAAAAGCAGAAGAACGAATACGTGACAGCTGGAAGAAGCAAGGAATCTTACAATTCTCAAGAGGAAGTGTATGCGTATTTCGCTAATAAAGTGAAGAACAAGGTTGTTGAACTTGATTGATCATTTCTAAACATTTTACAAAGCTTTTCCACAACTCGAATACTTGGCTTGAGGATGCCATAGTTTTTCTGTAATCTTACTCTTCATGAAGTTAGCGGCGATCGATATAGGGTCCAATGCTGTTCGTTTGTTGATTGAAGAAATCATCGAAACTGACACAGGATTCCACACACAAAAAGTCTCATTCACCCGGATTCCCTTGAGGATGGGCGAAGATGTGTTTGAATATGGTGCCATCAGCCATCAGAAAGCCGTTCAACTTGTGAAGGTAATGAAGGCTTTTTGGTACTTAATGGATGTCCAAAGCGTAGAGTTTTTTCGCGCTTGCGCCACAAGTGCTATGCGTGAAGCCAGCAATGGAAAAGAAGTAGTAGCCATGGTTCAGCGTGATGCGAATCTTAAAATTGAACTCATTCGGGGCGATGAAGAAGCAGACTTGATTTTCGATGCTTTCTTTCAGAAAAAACTCACCACCAAGAAAAATTACCTCTCCATAGATGTGGGAGGTGGCTCCACTGAATGCACTTTGATTAAAAAAGGTCAACGTGTAAAAGCGAAATCGTTCAAGATTGGAACGGTCCGTACCTTGAAAGATAAAGTCAAAGAAGAAGACTGGAATGACGCACGGCAATGGGTTAAAGACCTTGGAGGATCAGAAAAAGGACTTGTTGGAATTGCTACAGGAGGAAACATCAACCGGATTTACAAAATGACCACTGGTGAACCCAATGGCAGAATGAAAACCGAAGAACTTGAACGCATTGTTAAATTTCTGAAGCGCCATACAGTTGATGAACGTATGTACAAGCTGGGATTGAAAGCTGACCGCGCAGATGTAATTGTTCCGGCTGGTGAAATCTACCTTCGCATCTTGAAAAAGGCCGGAATTGAAGAGTTTATCATCCCGAAAATAGGCTTGTCTGACGGAATAATTCTGGGCCTTTATAACAAATGGAAAACACCTTCCAAAAGAGGCTAATCCTTCTTCTTGAATGTCTCAATTAGCATTTTCGGATTGTCAGTAATGATCTCTTGAATCCCCTTAGCGATCAGCAGCTCCGCCTCAACAATTGAGTTCACTGTCCATGCAGATAATTCCAATTTTGCTGTATTTATCTTTTCAATCCATTCATTGGTAATCAACGACGCCTCAACTGCAAGCCCGCTGAGCCATTCTGGCCAGATCTGATTCAGATCTTCTTTCTTATCAATAAGCCAATGCTTGTCAATTTCCGGATTGGTCTCATCTAACCGTTCCAGAAACTCCAAATTGAAGCTTTGCACTCTGAAAGGTTGGTATTCTTCGCGTTCAACCCACATAGAGAATGCTTCTGCGGTAAGATCCTCTGTGTCTTCATTCACCTTCACCTCAAGGTTGAATCTGTGATGGGCCGCATTGAATTTAGCAATCAATTCAGATAAAGAGGGAATGCGTGTGACCACTCTTTTTTGATCAGGGAAAAGAGACAAAGGCGCCTGACCAAATGAGATGTTCTTCAATTCATCCATCCCTGTTTTTGCAACTTCTATGAGATGATCAATCTGATAATAGCTTGACTGAAGCACCTCATCATGCACAACTGCAAAGTCAAGGTCTTTGGTCAAACGCACATCAATTTCAACAGCAAAGGCGCCAGAAGCAAAAGCTGCTTTAACGCCTTCAATGCTATTTTCAGGGAGCAAAGATCTGCACCCTCTATGACCGTGAATGCGCAGCACTTATTTGAGTTTAGCCTTTAATAGGACTTCAACCTGGAAAATACGGCTAGGCTTGTCAACAATCTTCATGTCTTTGTCTAGCAAGAACAACGTAGGTGTTTGTGTCACTTTATAATCTTGCGCTACAGGTGATTCCCACATGAGTAACTGAGAAACATTGGGCCATGACACATCGTTCTCTTCTACCGCTCTTTCCCAAGCGCCTCTTGTCTTATCTACAGACACACCAATCACTCCAAATCCTTTGTCTTTATATTCTTCATATACACCTTTTAGCACAGGGATTTCTTGCTCACATTTGTGACACCAAGATGCCCAGAACATCACCAACGTATATTCGTTCTTCTTCACTTCTTTAGCCAACTCAATGTTTCCATGAGCCAACGAAGCAATGTTAAAGTTCGGCGGTGTTTTTCCTATCTGAAGATTTATGATCCCTTGCGCACGTTGTTTGATGACATCAGACAAATCTGCACTGCAATCTTCGTCCAAGATGTATGCATCCAAGATGTACTGAGACACATCCTCCATTCCTGATTGATAGAAACCATCAAGCATGGTGTAAAGCGCAAACTCAAGAACTTGAGAATTCACTTCAGATTTGCTCTTAACCATGTCAATGCAATTGTAAAACCCTTGATCTTCTCCGCCTGAATGCGTTCTCATGAATTCCTGAACACGGTTTGGAATTACAGGAGTTCGAATGATTGAAACATCAGTAAAGTCAATGTCATCCCAATATTTTCCCTTTTCAGATAAATAAGGTGAATTGCACCAAGTCAGGTACTTCGCCAAGAAGGTGTCAGGATATTTTTGAATCGCAGCGTCTTGAGCAGAACGTTTCTCAACTTCCTTCGCATTAATTTGCTGATCAATGCGTTCTTTAAACGAAGACTGGCTGCGTGACCGGCGAAGGTTTCGCACCTCATTGTCTAGCTTTTTCTCCAACAAGAAGTACGCTACCCATCCTTCATTCTCTTTGCTCACTTTGGCAACAGGAGCTGCATCAAGTCTTGTGCTATTAAAATCAACTTCAACCTCCTGTTCATCAGGATTCATGATTAAGGCTACTTTGTTATTTGCATCAAAGCTGAGCATATAAAAACCACGGTGAAACTCATTTATACCAAAATCATAGGCTCCAGCTTTAATAGTTGTGCTATCAGTGATCTGATCATTCTTACCTTCGGTTTCACCCAAATAGAGGGTCATTCCTTCTCGCGCACCTTTCACTTTTCCATGCAAGCGGATCTGTCCAACTTTATCACCCGCATTCTTCTCGGAGATACCAGAAATTAACGCTACAGCAGCCGTTTCGGGAACGTCTTGAGTCTCTTGCACAGCAGCCACAGAGTCAGCTTGTGTTTTTGAAGCATCAGCATTAGAGCACCCTATAAGTGCAAAAAGACTAAACAGGGTAAGAACAATTTGATTCATTTCTTTCAAGTTTGGGAGCGTAAATATACGAAATGCGTTAGTGAGGCGAAGGAAATGTACGCTATGAACGCAGGAATGATGGCAATTTTAAGTTTGCTTTAACATAGTTTTGCGACATGAATGAAGCTAATGCGCTCTTACTTCTGGGCTTTTCAAGCAAACCAGATGCTTCTGAATTGCCTGACCTCATGGAAGAAAAGGTTTTTGAAATCAGAACCTATTTCCTTCGTCAGCCTGTTGTGCCTGAGCTGTTCCGAAGTCGAATTCGGAAACTAACCCAACTCGCTGAAGCCGCATCATTTCTTGGTATAAATTATGAAGCAATGCAAGACCCATTGGCTTCTTCAGCACAAGCGCAAGAGCTCATCCCACTGCTGAACGCGTGCAGCGTGCAAATGGCTGACTTCAAACTTCGAATCTCATCAACGCTTAACCCCGCAGCCGTAGCAACACTTGCAGGGGCAATGGTAGCGTATCAAATACAATTTGAAGATGTCTTTTTCGAACTAACAGCGGACTATCACAAATCTGAAGAAAAGGTCAATGCCGCAGATGCCTTAGATGTTGGTGAACTTTTATTTGAACACAAGAAACAGAATACAGCTCGAATTCAGGAACTCATCTCTAAAGAACGTATTCGGATTTCTGCGCGTCAAGCGCGAATGAAATAAGTTGGGCTTGATAGAATAAGCACTCCATTAAGCCTTGTTTACTAATCCTTTTTCAGAATTATCCTACATAGGAATCATACACACCTTACGTTCTACTTAGTCATTGGAAGTATTAATTCGTACCTTCAAGACGAAACCAATAAATCTCAAGGATTATGAAAAAAATGCTACTCATAGGGGCAATCGCTTTTGCTTCATTTACGTCTTCTGCACAAATACAAGGATATGGTGTAGGTGATACGGTAGACAACTTTACCGTTACAGATACAAACGGCAACACACATGACCTATATGCTTACGCTGAAGCAGGTAAGTACATTCTTCTGGACTTCTTTTTTGACACTTGTGGCCCTTGTCAGGGAACCACTCCAATCTTCAATGAGTTTCATGATAAATTCGGTTGCAACGCTGGTGATGTCATCTGTATCTCAATGAACAATGGAAGCGATTCTGATCAAGAAGTGATTGATTTTGAAGAAACTTTTGGTGGTTCATTCAACCATGCACCGGCAATCTCAGCAGATGGCGGAGCAGGAGATGTTGCTGCCGCCTTCAATCCGTATGCGTATCCTACATTCACGCTAATTAGTCCAGACAAAATCATGATCAATGATGACATTTGGCCACTAGCAGATGTCACTTCTTTAGAGGCAGCTTTCCCTGATGGAGTGCTTACAGAGATGCCTTGTTCAGTTAATGTCACAGAGTCAACAGTTGAGTTAAATTTAGATCGTGTTTATCCAAATCCGACTTCAGGAAACGTGACCATTGAATTCACAACAACAACTGCTCAACGCGCTCAGATTTCTGTTATTAATCTCGTTGGAGAACAAGTTGCATTGCTGTTTGAAGGAACACTTATGGCTGGTCAGCACAGAGAAGTAACTGATCTATCAACCCTCGCATCTGGAATTTATATGTTACGAATTGACATGGAAGGAAAAACTGCCACCCGCAAGTTGATTGTTCAATAAGCAATGAACGCTCACATTTTATTAAAGCCCTGACAGCTCAAGCTCATCAGGGCTTTTTTATTGGAAATGCTTTTCCTAAAAACCCGTTCCAACTTGAACGGTTAGAAAAAGTAGACCGAAAGGAAATGTACCTTCCTTCTTTAAATTGAAGCGTAAAAACCCCCGTACCATCTGCTTGCAGTTCAGACCGTACAAAGCTCAAGTCAGAGTGATTGATAGGAACGCCATACAGTTCTAACCTCACTTTAAAGAATAGAATTCCGCCATCAGAAGTACGCTGAATATTACAATAATCAGCATTACTGGTTTCTTTAAGCATGCCAATCAACTCTGTTGGCAAATGCAGTAAAGTTCCTCTTGGCGAGCCAGTTCCTCCAGCTTTAATTCCCGCAATAAATGAAAGAGGCTTTCCTGAAATGGCATGCACTTCAGCCCACCTCCCGGGATCATTATAAGTCAAATTCCAGCATCTCATTGTTCCATAATTGTTGGTACGCTCCTTTGGGGTCGTACATGTCTGCTTGTCTGTTTGTATTGAATTTCCGATTCGGCCTTGGGTCATTTCCAACACCAGCAACATACATCCAGTTCCCATAATTGGAGCACGGATCATAGTCCAGCAGAAAATGCTCAAAGGCGGCAGCACCCATTCGCCAGTCTATATTTAGATCATGCACCAAATAGCTCGCTACATTTTGCCTGCCTCGGTTAGACATCCATCCGGTCTTGGTCAATTCACGCATGTTGGCATTGACGAATGCGTCATTTGTCTTTCCTTCTAACCACGTCCCGAAAAGACTCAAATCTTTACTCCACTGCTTCTCCTCATGCTTGATGCCTTTTTCTTGGAAAACTGCATTTCCATATTTCATGGATACCAATCGGAAATAATCACGCCACAACAACTCAAAGATGAGCCAATAAGTGCTCTCATTCGCCCCGTGTTCCTCTTCATACTTATGGATTTCCTTTACAATTGCCCTTGCTGAAATGCTGCCATTCGCCAACCATGGAGAAAATTTGCTAGAGTAGTCTGCTCCAATCAAGCCATTTCTCGTTTTCTTGTATACTCCAAGACGTTTGGTGTCCCAGAAATAATGATCCAATCGTTTTCGTGCTTCGCTGCTTCCTCCTTTGAATTCCAGCGCAGCTCTTAAGTCTAAACCGGGCCTTCTTTGATTGAAATCAGCCATAACCGGCATGGTACTTTCAGGAATATCTGCACTAGGAATAGACAACACTTTCTCTGCCAACGGTCTCCATTCGCCTTGTTTTTCAACCGCTTTGCGAAATTGAGTGAATTGGTCAGGGAGTTCGCTTATGGCGAATGGAAGTTTGCTCAGATTGCTTAAAGTAAACCCTTCAACCAAATGCAAAGCACCTGCTGGCAGCAAGCCTGCAACTTCTTCTTCAAGCGTAATTTCTTCTGAAGTGTGCTCTTTTTGGGCGAAGATGGCGTTGCAATCGTACGCCTCAATCAACTCTTGAAATACGGCGGTGGTATGCCCTTTTCGAATCAGCAAATTCGAACCAATCGCTTTCAATTGCCTCTGAAGATCTGCCACTGACTCTAGCAAGAACTGAGTTCGAAAAGCACCCGTTTTTTGAAAACCCCAAGAATCATTTTGCCACCACCTTTCATCAAAGACGAAGACGGGAACAAGATCATTCCCTGACTCCAGCGCTTCTTGCAAAGCCGGATTATCTTCTAACCGAAGGTCATTTCGAAACCAATAAAGTGTGCTCATAAATTTTCAATGTCGTTCAGATAACCTTCAGCTTGATCAAGTAGTTCATTTCGCTTGATTGGATTCATCTTATCCCAAGTACGATACGCCATTCCAATGCGTGGATTCTTCTCCAATTTATCTCTGTTTCGCGCATAAAAATGCCAGTACAGGGAATTGAACGGACAAGCGCCTTCGCCCGTCTTCAGGTCTTTCTTATAGGAACAGTTACTGCAATAGTTTCCCATCTTATGAATGTAGTTGGCGCTACTCACATAAGGCTTTGTACCTACAATACCCCCATCAGCAAACTGACTCATGCCGCGCGTATTAGTGATTTCAACCCATTCAAAAGCATCAATGTAAATCCCCAAGTACCACTGATCTACCTCATCAGGATTGATGCCCGCAAGGAGCGCAAAATTGCCCGTCACCATGAGTCGTTGGATGTGGTGGGCATACGCATATTCCAATGATTGCTTGATGGAATGGCGCATGCACTTCATCTTGGTTTCGCCGGTCCAAAACCAAGAGGGTAGCTCACGGGTATGGTCGAAGAAATTCAATGTGGCGAAACCTGGCATTTTCGCCCAATACACACCGCGCATGTATTCTCGCCACCCAAGAATCTGTCTGATGTACCCTTCAACTTGTGAGATGGAAATGGACGCTTCATTGGCATGCCAAAACACCTCTGCCTTCTGAATTAGTTCAAGCGGAGACACCAGTTTAATGTTCATGGCAAACGAAATGCGAGAATGGTAAACGGCCCAATACTCAGTGGTCATGGCATCTTGAAAATCTCCAAAATGCATCAGTCCGTTCTCCAAAAAGAAATCAAACAATGCTAATGCTTCTTTTCGAGAAGTTGGCCAAATGAAGCGCTCAGCATCAATCTCACCAATGGTCTTCACTCCAGCACCCTCAATCATGGTCACAATAGATTGAACATCCTTCTCAAACAACAAGGCCTCCATTGGTCTGTGGTCTTTTGGCATCTTCTTCCGATTGGAAGCATCGTAGTTCCACTTCCCCGTTATGGGTTCATTGCCCGCCATGAGAACATGATGCTCTCTTCGCATAGAACGGTAAAAAGACTCCATCAAATAGGTCTTCTTCCCTTCAAAAAAGGCTTCAAGCTCATTCCGCTCTGTTAAGAAATGCTCAGTAGAACAAACCTTCGAATCATCAAACAATGCGGCAATTTCTTTTAACTGAATGTCAAGTCTATACTCGTCTGGTTCTTGGTATTCAAAGCGTTTCGCTTCTATTTCTGTGGCGAAATCCAATATGATTTTTTTGAACGTCTGCGAATTCTCATCTCCGTCCAATTTGAAATACTGAACGTTCTGTCCTGCTTCGCGAAGCAGATGAGCAAAACTGCGCATTGCAACAAATATTCCAACTACTTTTTGAATGTGATGCGGTGCGTAATCTGTCTCTTGGCGCACTTCAGCCATCACATAAACTACGTCTTCATTGAGATCTTCGAACCACGTGTGCTTTTCATTCAATTGGTCGCCCAGTATGAGCCTAATGGTCTTCATGCTTTTCCTTTGTTTCTTCTGCAGCGTTCACTGCAATATTTGACCTCATCCCAATTCCGTTCCCACTTTTTTCGCCATGAAAAAGGCAAGCCACAAACGATGCAGACTTTAGATGGGAGATGCGATTTTGACATGTAAGCAAGAACATTTCGAAACGGGCTTTGTTTCTTATGCATGTTGAAAAAGCCAGATCGCATATTGAATGACGAAGAAGTTGACCGCATCATTGAAATGGCGTGGGAAGACCGAACTACTTTTGACGCCATCACTTTTCAATTTGGGATCAGTGAGGCCGAAGTAATTGAGCTCATGCGACGTCAACTAAAACCAAGAAGTTGGAGATTGTGGAGAAAGCGTGTTCAGGGCCGCAAGACGAAGCACGCCGCCTTGCGGAACTTTTCTGAAGGGCGCCACAGGTGTTCTCGTCAAAGATCCATCTCCAACAATAAAGTCTCTAAACGGTAATGGCGTTTATCAACTTTCAAGGACACATTATTATCTGTGAAAAAGGCGCTTCGCTCAAGAAGGTCTTACTTGAAAACAAGCAGGAAATTTACAATGGAAATGCAGCATTCCTGAACTGCAGAGGCCTTGGCACGTGCGGTACCTGTTGTGTTTTTGTAACTGGGAAACTGTCACCTATGACTCGAGTTGAAAAATGGCGACTTTCATTTCCACCTCATAAGGGTGAAAAAGGGAAAAGATTGGCTTGCCAGGCGAAAGTCTTGGGTGATTTGGAGGTGAAAAAGGGTGAAGGTTTTTGGGGTTAGAAGTAGACGGAGAAGCGTGTTACTTGGAGATGAAGGTTGATATCAACATCTGATGACAATCTACGGCATGAAAAAGACACGAGGTACGAGTAGGATTAGTCTTAGGGTCAGACCTTTAGGTCTGATCATTAAACGGCAATAAGAATTTCCCCTCCTTCAATTGTAGCATCAGTAGCCACGAATTTCATTTGTGGTTTCCAACGGTTCGGTGTGGCCTTATGAGATAGGCATTTGCAGCCTGAATCTCCTTGTTCTTCCTGAGAAATGGACGTACTGCACCTCCTTTCATGGCAAAGAAATTAAATCATTACATTTGAGTTTCTTTACTCATGCTATTTGTACTAATTTCAAATCCAATTTGTTCTAGCAGCAAAATCTCTCTAACAAATAATCCTTGTATGAAAACCCTCTCTCACTTTCTGTTATGTGCACTCGCATTCACTTTTTGCACAACAGCTTCTGCACAGTTGCCAGACGGCTCAACGGCGCCCGATTTTACCATTACCGATACCGACGGAGTTGAACACAATCTTTACACTTATCTAAATGAGGGTAAACATGTCTTGGTCTGTTTTGATGCTACATGGAATGGACCAAGCTGGGCCTACTTAAATTCGAATGCCATGAATGATGTGCATGAGATCTACGGGCCAGAAGGGACCGATGAATTTGTAGTTTTAATGATTGAGGCAGATGCCGCCACTGATATGAATGATCTTCTAGGCACGGGTGAAAACACTCAAGGCGATTTTCTATCAGTAGCAAATTTTCCCGTTGCAGACGATGGTGAAGACATCTACGACGACTTTGACTGTGGTTATTACCCTACCATTTTTAGTATTTGTCCAGACGGAATCACTCAAGAAATATATCAATATACTGCTGAAGTAATTTATCAGATGCAGGATGAGTTCTGTTGTGATGGACAAATACCAAATGATTTACGCTTATTCCCTATTGAATCATCATCGGTGATTAGCTGCACAGGTGATGCCATACAAGTTGTGCTCCACAACAACGGTGCGAACGAAGCTACAGACTGCACTTTTGAGATTCATCAATCAGGTGAACTGATTCATACCCATGAATGGAATGGGTCATTGCTTTCTTGTGAAGGTGAGATTGTCTTTATAGAGGACATCGATTTCAACGATGGTGTTATAGATGTCTCCATCGCCGATATTGACGAAATACCGTCCAACAACACCATTTCTATGACTGTGGAGCAAACTTATTCTACTGGCACATCTCACATTAGGGTATCACTTCTAACTGACACCTATGTAGCAGAGACTAGCTGGACTGTTATGGATGAACAAGGAACAGTTGTAGCTGTTAGTGGTCCGAATTTACAAGCCCAAACTTTGTATTTAACTGACTTGTACTTACCTTCTTTAGGCTGTTACATTTTCACCTTGACTGATAGCTACGGAGATGGTTTGAATGCAGAACAGTGGGGAGGAGTTGCTGGAGACATCCAACTCACTTATTTTGATGAAGACGGCATGGAATCGGAGTCACTCATTAACTACAATGCACAGGATTTTTTGATTTTGCAAAGAACGATTTTCAACGAACAGGAAGTTCCTATAACCGCCAGTGGTTTTGTTTTTTTCGACGAAAATGAAAACGGAATCATGGATGAAAATGAAGACGGAATTCAAGGTATTGCTGTGGAACTAGACAACCAAAGCACAATTACCAGCACGCAAGGTTTTTATTCGTTTTCTGACTTCGATGAGGCGTTGTCTCTTACCGTTGAAAACGATTTGGAATCGTGGCCAACGAACACCACTTCAAATAGCATAGACCTGACGAATACAAGTAATTACTACAACCATTTCGGCCTGAGTTCGAATGACCCGATCTACAGAGGAAACATCAACTATGCCCAATCTGGAGTATTCATTTGCGAGCAACCTGCTTCTCTATTTTTGAGCATCACCAATAGTGGGAATTCCAGTATAGATGCAGAGCTTATGTTTGATTTAGATCCGTTTTTCACGTTTCAAGATGCAAATCCTGTTTTAGAAGAACAAGACGGGCAAAACCTCACTTGGCTTATTGAGGATATCCCCGCTGGAAACACTGTGTACCTCACCATATATGTTACTGCACCAGATTGGCAGTCTATGGGTGAATTACTCACGAATACGGTTATTTTGAATGTCTATGATCAAGAGGGGAACCTTCAGGACAGCGATACTCAGATTGAAGAAGATGTTTTGTTTTGCAGTTATGACCCGAATGACAAGCAGGTTTTCCCTGCAGGAATCACTGAAAACCATTATGTTCCAAGCGGCACTCGGTTTGAGTATTTCATTCGTTTTCAAAACACAGGGAACTACTTCGCAACAGATGTAACGGTGACTGATCCCATTTCTGAATTGTTGGACCTCGAATCTTTTGAGCTTGTCTCCACATCGCATTACTGCATTCCAAGCATTGATTTCGAAAACAGAGTCATTGACTTCCATTTCCCAGACATCATGTTGCCAGACAGCACTGCTAATGAGCCTGACAGTCATGGCTCAATCACCTTTTTGATTGACCATGTGGCTAATGTTGTGCAACCAGCGCCCATCGAAAACACCGCATACATTTATTTCGATAGCAATCCTGCCGTTGTCACTAACACAACGCTTTCTACTATTGATGATCTGAACACCATCTTCGAGCTTTCTTCAAGTGTGAAGATGGAGGTGTATCCGAATCCGGCGAGCAGTGAGCTCACCATTCGCACTCCTGAAGCACAAGATTTTTCTACTCTTGTAGTGAAAGACGCATTAGGACGAAGTGTAATTGACCAAACAAATCACCAAGTTCAATCGACCCTCGCCATTTCTGAATTACCAGATGGAATGTACATACTTGAGTGGAGGTCGAAAGACAATCAGCTCCTTGCTTCTTCGCGCTTTGTGAAGCAATAATAAGCTAGTTATTCTGCTAACAACAAAGAGGAGAACTTGATTGGTTCACCTCTTTGTTGTGTTGCGATATGGATGCGAATCCGTTCTTTCACTCTTTGGATAATTTCATCTACCGTTACGGATTTCAATCGTGGTTTTAGAATCTACGTCACACGTTCTATTATTGGCCAGGCGCAGTCTTTTAAAAGACCAAACGTGATCACTTACGATGGTCTTGGTGCGGCTATTATGAAAAGGACAGGCGCGGGCCTAACCTACTTGCCTTCACAGGGGCAACGGGCTGAACGAGCAAAGGCAATGCCCTAAAAAACCGTAGGTCATTCACACATCATCAACCAGTTCAAATTATGGAATTAGTAGCCACGAACTTAACTCGCTAACCATTTTTTTTAGTGGGTAATCAGGATATACATTCAGGAATCCAAAATGATCTTTTGGCACCCCTAGCCCCCTCCTCTTCTTCACCGCACTCTTGCGGCTTATCAACCAAAATATTGAGGTTGCCTAAGTTGGTTAACGTGCTACCAGATCTAGTTGGCGGGTCTGTTCAGTCTTCTGGGGTGGGGTATCAAAATCTTATGGCAGCGCTTCAAAATCTTCTAGCACCGCATCGCAAAGAAAATTGGTCGATGATTTTTGGAGATTGGCGAGTCTAACAGCTTAGAATAAGATCATTTATCTGGCTTGAAGGGGATTAGTGATGAAAATGGCGTATTTGGAATTGGGTGTATGTTGCTTCTGGATTGGGATTTTCTTTTAGTGAAGGCTCCATTTAAAAGGGCCGGAAAATGCGATTAACAACGTGCAAAAATTACCGAGGTACTGTGGAACGCATGAGTAAAACCACACTTTAGAGAGGCAGAAAAGTGAGATAGATTGGCTAGATTTGAGGGAAGTGATGTGAGTGGATAAAAGCTATGTTCCTCATTCACTTGATGTAGTGCGTAAAACCAAATTATGGAAATAGGAACAAAAATTATAAAATTGAATTGGAAATACCGAATTATTACTGCCATTTTGATTGGACTTTTATATGTTGGAACATTAATGATGTTTAACTATTTCTCTGACGAAAAACTTTACAGTCTAAATAATCTGATTTTTCAAGGAATTTATTTCGGAATATTAGTGGGATTGGGATTTCCCTATTTAATTGAAAAGTTCGGAACAAGGTTCACATCGAAAATCGGAAAAAACATTAAACCTGAATTAACTCAAGGTGAAAATATTGAAATTGAAGGCCCTGCAAATTTATTTCGTGGAATGGAAGGTGTTGGCGGAAAAATGTTTTTAACTAACAAAAAAGTTGTTTTTAAATCTCATAAAATAAATATTCAAAAAGGACAAACTGACATTCTTTACGAGAATATTACTGAAATAGTAAAAAGAAAAACAGCGAAACTAATTGACAACGGAATTAGAATAAAAACCAAAGACGAAAATGAATTTGACTTTGCTGTTAATGAAAGAGAAAAGTGGATTGAAAAGCTGAACGAAAAAATAACGCACTACGATACCGCGTAAAATTAATTGCTTGTTTTTAGACTACTTACGAAAATACTTGTCTGTTTTTTATTTATTGAATCGGATAAGCGCGTTCATTCCCCTACGGCCATTTGACGTGGAAGATAGGGTGTTTTCATCATAAATTTGATTGCCCTAATAAAACCATCACCACTGTAG
>Ga0222629_1000214_pt1 | contig 21766 bp, 24 predicted proteins | sample AntAcemetagenom1_FD_179847 | JGI IMG/M metagenome (GOLD analysis project Ga0222629, IMG submission 179847) | Saline water microbial communities from Ace Lake, Antarctica - #1 | ecosystem: Environmental > Aquatic > Non-marine Saline and Alkaline > Saline | place: Antarctica: Ace Lake | collected... | reverse complement strand
GTGAGTATGGAATGAGCCAAATATGTTATGGGTTAAAAATAAATAGTAAAGAAGAAGGTGATAAAATAGTTGAAGCAATCAACAGTGCTAAATTTAAAGAAATTCTAAAATATACAAAATGGAGCACTTTTCAAACAGATTGGAGAATGTTTAAAGAATTTAAACCAGATTTTTGGAAAGAGTTTCTTGATAAATCACCCCAATCCACCAAACCAATCCAACTATCGTATACCCTACCATTAAAGGACTCCCCTTTATCCAAAAAAGTTATAGAACCAGCACCAAAAAAAGTAACAAAACGCCGTAAATTAAAAGTGGTTGAACCCTCCAGCGAAAGTAAAGTGGTCGTTGAGAATCCAAATGACTCGGTGATCGAACCACTATTTAATCCATCTACCGGACGATACATTAAAAATACACCAGCCAATAGGAAAAAAATACAACGACAAACATTAAAACGAGGAGGAAAAAGAAAGAAAGGAACAAGAAAAAGGCAATAAATTCTAAGAAAGTATGGTGCTATTAAACCGATAAAATAGTATAGTATGAATATATATGTTAAAAGGTTTCATACTATTATTTATACTAATTTGTATTTATTTACAATACAAAGAGATTTCTATACCTAATCCGTGCAATCAAACATTAACAGACGATGCATACATACATCATATGATTCAACACCATGAAGTTGCGGTGTATATGAGTGAACTCCAATTACATAACACAAAAAATCCAGTCATTATGGATATAGTAAGAAATATAATAAGATTACAAAAGTATGAAATCGCTATAATGAAAGATTCAAACATAGTGGATACCTCCAATTCTAGTTTGAATGATGAAATGAGTGATACAAATATTAAAATGGATGCGTTATATCGTTATACCGTGGGCGATTTTACAAAACCAAATACACCTCATTTAAGTAACACCTATTGCGACCCTAGTTTTTTCTACATGTCTCACGATAAATCAAACCATCGTATGACGGACACGATGTATATAGAACATATGATACCACACCATCAAGTTGCCGTGGATATGAGTAAAAAAATATTACAAACCACGAATAATGATTTTATTATAGATTTGGCATACAAAATAATTCATAGTCAACAATTAGAAATCACTAACTTATATTACTTATTAAAATCAAAAAATATGTTTCAAAGTAATAGTTTATAATCTATCCATCCTCAGTGTTTTAAATTTATATTAATAATCAGATCCTTCCAACATATCCAACGTTTGGTCATAACGATACATGGTAAAGTTAAAACTACAGCTACCATTGATTGCAATATAATTTAAATAATCATTCCAATTATTAAAATTAATGTTCAACAAGTTTTCTAATAAACAATTTAGAAACGTAAAGTCTAATCCTTGAAACGGAATTGTAATATCTATGAATAAATATCGTTCATTGTAATGAATAAATGGGTTAAAGACTTCAAGCGAGTTCATGATAGGTCCGTTATTGTCACTGGTTGAACGAAATGTAATACGGTCGTAGGTTGGTCCTAGCCAGTTGCAAACATGAATACGAGTCCAATGTTGCGGAAACCCAACCATTTCTTTGAGATAGGCAAAGGCATCGTCCGTCAAGAAGGTAATGAACTCCACCGTGACATGGTTGTAATGGAGATCGGTCATCGTGTTGATTGAATATACTATAGGAGTAATTTAGAATTTCAATTTTTTAGATTAATCCTTTTACATCTTGAATATGATACACTCAACCAATGGTTTCAAGTCGTCGGTTCGGATGGAAAATTATATCTAATATTATGTATATATTTATTTTGTTCTATGATTACATCACTACAAATGTGATGTTTAAGAATGTCTACCACCAATTCGCTGGTTAAAGATTTCGTGAATTTATGAGAGGTATGTTTAAAAAACATATCAATGACATCTTCTATTTCCAAATCAGGTGCAGTATAATCTTCTATCATATGTTCGTCCCAAAACGAACAAAAGGACGATACAATTGGAATATAATTACTAGTTACATCTTTATAATTATCGGTTGCTTCATCATAGGATAATAATTTTTTCATTTCTATCGCGAACGTCTCTTGAAATATAATGTTTGGAATATTCATTTCTTTTAAAAACTGCCTCAAAATAAGTATCATAGTTTTACTTTTAACCAAAGACCCTTCCGACACGTACAACGCCTTTTCTTTAAAATGACGAGCAAGGGTGAAATAATTCATATCCTTTAAGAAATATACATGACCGTATAATGTTTTATCGTTGGTTTGATTTACAAAATCGTCGGCATTATTATATTGCAAGGAATAATAACTGGATACACATAATAAATCCAAAATGTGAACGTCTTGTAAAGTATAAGGTGAATGTAATATACAATGAAATAATCGGGTATCCACATATTCATGTGCATAATACTTTAATTTGAAATTGGTAAGAAGATTAGATTGTCCAAACACATTATAATATTTATTCTCAATTTCACGTATAAATATCTTTAAAGAACTAGGTACAATATAAGTATTACATTTTTTTCCATGGATACAATCCCCAACCGCTATTAAAAAATGGAGACTTGCTTCTCTCGTATAAAATACATTTGGATACAATTGTTCTAAAATCGTTTGCACGGTAGTCGTATCTGGAATGGTATGTAACGGAGACCTTTCTTTTATGGATTTAATCAATGCGTTTTTAATACGGTATTTCCATACACGTAATTCTGGTTGTTTTGTAAGGGTGATCAATATATGGTGAAGTATATTATCTTCACATATCGGTTTATAATGATGTCCGTCATAGTATATAAATAGTTCCATACGTGCACAATAATAGTAACGATTTTCATTTAAAAAATCTTCAATGAATTTATCACCATTGGATATTAACATTGCTTTCCGGTCATTTCTCTGTTCGTACAATAATTCGGCATTCATCAAGGCATTGGGTAATTGGGTGAGAATGGTGTTTTTTAGTCTGTTGAATATATAGTCATTGTCCTTATATTTGTCAATCAGTACATCTATCATATCATGAAATTCACGCATATGTATATTAAATTATATTACCTTTAATATACATTTAAAGGTAATAAATAATGTATATGAATGGTAAATACATCTAATACTATATTATATATACAAACCGTACAAATATCACCTTTTCGTACATTAATGACCGCGCTAAAAGATATACTATTAGAAACGAATATTACATTTACACCGGATGGTATAAAAATAATCAACATGGATAAGTCTCATACGATTCTTGCACATCTTGAATTAAAAGCCAAACAGTTTGAAACCTTTGAATGTAAAATGGACAAAATTACCATTGGTGTCAACATGCTTCATTTATTTAAATTAATCAATACGATTGATAGCAACGACACACTTACAATATACATTGAAGACGTGGATTATATGGATGGCGTCGTTCAATATCTAGGTCTTAAATTTGAAAACGGAGATATTAAACAGCAGAAAATACAAAAACTTCGTTTGATAGAACCTGACCATGAAGAATTAGAAGTACCGAACGTCACCTTTTCATCCATATTGAATTTACCTTCTACGGATTTTCAAAAAATCATTCGTGATTTATCTTCCATTTCAGACAAAATAGAAATTCGCTCGGTCGTCGGTAAAGATGGGGTTGAATTAATATTCAAATGTAGGGGAGTGTTTGCAGAAGCAGAAGTAAGAAGAGCAGAAACGGACGGTAACATGCATTATATTCATAAACAAGACACCAACAAAATCATTCAAGGTGAATTTTCATTAAGAAATTTAGGTTATTTTATCAAATGTACGAATCTATGCAATCAGATTGAAATGTATCTAGACAATAATTTACCGCTCGTTATAAAATACAACGTTGCTTCATTGGGTGTAATTAAATTATGTCTATCTCCTTTGCCATCTTCCAATGAGATTGGATAGATCGTCTATTCATTCTCCACGTGTCGTTTAAAAATACTTCCTTGTGTCGTCATATTGGGGAATAGGTCCTGAATCATGGACGGAGTTTGATACTTACACGTAGACAACCATATTTTGACAATACAAAATCTTTTTTTAGGTGAAACGGTAACTCCAGTAATACTTTCTTGTGTAGATGCATGGATGGCGAGTGTTTCACCGATTAAACTATATATCAAGTTTTTCCAAACCGCTGGTACAGAACGATTGTCAACCTTATACGAAAAACAACCTCCATTTATATTTTTACTATCTTCCCATAATGGAGTAATACCTTGTCTCATTACAAATATCATGCAATTTATAAGCAAATTGGGCGATATGGCATCCAATAGACAGATGGCTTCTTCTACCGTATGAAAAGACATAATTTCTTTATAACTTTCTTTTGTCCAATCTTGTTCATATGGAAGATGCGTCCATAACACCCAAGTGTCATGTAATATATGTTTTGTATCCATTATACATTATAATATATTTTGTTTTATATTGTTATTGATGTCTTTGAATAAGAAAGCCTTCTTCCGTTACCTTTAATGTTTCACGTAGGTTACGATTATGGTGTAAAGTGTATTCCTTCATGTCATCGTCCATGATGTGAATGGTATAATATTGTATGGTTGAATGAATATCAAATAAATTATGCACGAACCGATTGGTATACAAATTATTTCCAATGGCTTCTAAGGTGAATTTGGAGGGGGTCACGTTATAGGATTGATTTTGGGTATCATATAAAGTCGCACTTATAATTTGTCGGGGTCCGCGTATCGTCGTCAAACTATGATTTACATTATATTCCGTTTTCATATCATTTAAATTTTCAAAATATCTAGATAAATTACCACTATCCGTGCAATACGAATATACTATACTATCATTATGACTATCCAATGAGATACATTCGGACAAAGACATTTGAATTACATTACCTCTGTGATATAAATATATATCCGATACGTTCTTTGAAAAAAAATATTTCATTATACGTTGACACCTTACTTCCATCTTACAATACATCCATAACGCGGATATAAAACATAGATTTTTATAATCAGACAATCGTTCCTTGTACATATACCCCAAATATATACATCCTGAACCTACTATATACCTCAACATGATAGGTTATGATATCATACTTTATTTAAATTATTTTCGCTTTTATGGTTGTGTTTTACAAAACTGTGTTTGAACCACTTCGGAAAGACGCCTTGATTTATGTAACAAGCCATATAAAATTGAAATAGTACCGAATATAAAGACATCCCGTACGGATTGCCTACATATGAACTGCATCGAATATGTTGAAAAATACAACCAACAAATTATATGGTTTTGGTTAAGAGATTGTGTCGTTCATTTGTATATAAAAGTTGAGTGTAATCAACTAGAAGAACTAAAAAATGTAGGAACTATTGTATGGTATTGGTTAAACCATTTCGGGGCGTTTGAAACGGGATACCTCAGTTATAATGAGATGGATACAATAACCCAACGTATAGTTCAATCGGGTAAAATGAATGTGATTGAATATACGATTGACCCAAGTATACTTGTGTATAATTACGAGAAAATGAAAGAAAAATGCGAACACTACGACGAAGAACTGTATCAGAAATGTTTACACCCTAGACGAGTTGCGAAATACTTGGAACTATATAATTACGATATATTATGTGATGAATATTATGAGTAAAGGACTTTTTCATTTCTACAATCATTATTAAATATTATTCAATAGTATGTTATGGTTTAAATATATTGTAATCCTATTTATAATCGCTTTATTGATTTATTTAATGAATAGGAATGATTATAGTAAAACTATATGGATGTATTGGGAAACTCTTCCAAATAAGATAAAACCTGGATATATTGATTTATGTATAAATTCGGTTAAACATAATTGTGGTACTTGTTTTAATATTATTATTTTAGATAATAAAAATATATACTATTATTTGCCTGAAATAAAAAATATGGATTTATCAAAATTAAATCTTCCACAAAAAGTAGATTATTATCGTTATAATTTACTTGAAAAATATGGAGGGGTATGGTTAGATGCAGATATATTAGTCCTTAAATGTATTTGCCCTTTTTATAACAAATTAAATTCAAGTGATTATGTAGGGTTTGGTTGTGGTCATGATTTAAATACATGTCGTAAAACATTAAATGGATATTCTAGACCTTTAAATTGGTTTATGATATCAAAAAAAAATACACCTTTTATTAAATGTGTTAAACATAAAGCTGAACAAAAAATCAATGCTTTAAATATGTATAATAAAAAAATATCATATCATGGTATTGGTAAAGATATTTTACAAGAATGTTATATTAATAGGAATAAAGAGTCTGAATGGAACTATGAGCATATATCCTCCAAGTGTCAAGAATTTGATACAAAAGGTAATAAATTAAATAACATAATGAATAAATTTAATTGGGAAGATTGTCAGGAAGAAAGAATATTTTTTCCATTATACAATACAGCACCTGGATATCCGGATTGGTTTAAAGAATTAACGGAAGAGGAACTTAAACATAGTAATAGTTACTTAAAACCTTTAATAGATAAAGCATTTGAACTAAAAAGGTGTAATTACTCTTGAAGATTTTACACAATTAAATTACTTTATTCCAATGATCATTCCGTTTAAGAATATGTTTTTTTTCTTGAAATGTATTTTGGTTAAATCATTTGTTTTGAAATACAAAATACTTTTTTTAATTTTACGTATAAATTGTATATCATCTGTTAAACATATTAAATCATAAAAATAATAATAACTGTCATGTTCTATTTTACATTTAAGATTTTTATCAATCGTATGTAGGTGTATATAGTTATGAACATCTACGTATGAAACCATATCAATTAACGACGCATCTGTTCTATAATTAAAATTTTTATATAATTTATTATCTTTTGAATTTCTACGTATAAATAAATCAATTATTGTTTTATATTTGTCTATATCTTTTATGTCCTTCTTATGTAAAGTATCTATAAATTGTTCGTTTAAAAATCCTAAATTAGGACCAGTTGTACTACAGGCTATAACGTATTTCATTTTACCGATCAACGAGGATAATAGATTTGTATATGAAGTGTAACAAGAATCTAAGATTAATAATTCAATATCGGTTATATGTTCAAATATATTTGTATTTAAACTTGTCTTTGTGTCTTTGAACAACCAGTGTGAGTGACCACCATAATAAAGTATATTTTTTTTGCCAACTATATAATAATTTTTATATACGGTTTCAATACAAGTTTTAATATTTTTATAATTTATTTTTATTTTTTTAATTTTTTTTGAAATGAATATATCTTTATTTATTTCTATAAGAAAACTATCATAATAGTGCTCTGAATGATAAATAATATGTATTGGGTTAGTATTGTATTGTTTTAACAAATTTCCAAGATCTAAAAAAAACGTAGATTTTAAATGAAGGTCGTCCTCACAAACAACCATCATAAGGTTAAACTCCATTAATAAAATACTATATTTTATAATCACCTATACTCATAGATATTATCCTATTTGTTTTCCGCCATATAATATATTCATATATGAATATAAGGTTATTCGTCGTGTGTATGCATGAACCATACTATACCATGGGTAGAAAAATATAGACCCGTACATTTTAAAGATATTGTATTAGATGATATTAACACCCGTTTATTGAATAACCTCATTGAACAAGATATGTTCCCTAATATATTATTGTATGGGCCTCCTGGAACTGGTAAAACGACGACTATATTAAATTTGATATCACGCTATCAAATCAAACATAACGATGTAAATAAGGGTCTTGTTATACATTTAAATGCATCGGATGAGCGTGGAATTGACATCATACGTAATCAAATTGCTCAATTTGTACATTCTAAAGCATTAATTAGCAATGGACTTAAAATAATTATATTGGATGAAGTTGATTACATTACAAAAACATCCCAACAGGCTTTAAAATATTTAATTCAAGAATATAATCAAAATGTTAGGTTTTGTCTTATATGTAATTATATTAGTCGTTTAGATACACAATTACAGAATGAGTTTATCCATTTAAAATTCAATACTCTGCCACCTGACAAAATAATAGATTTTTTATCTTATATCAATCAAGAAGAAAAACTAAACATTACGGTGGATACACTCCATTCTATACAACAATTGTTTCAGTCTGACATTCGTAGTATGGTTAATTATATGCAATCCAACTCATACAAGACCATCCATATAACTACATTAAACGTATGGGAAAATGTGTATCAATCCATTCAAACCGGTCAATTTAATATAAAAGAATTTTTGAGATTAGAACATACCTATAAGTTAAACGCTCCTTCTATCATTCACACGTTCCTATCTTATCTTATGACACATAAAGTTAGTTTACATACAAAAGACTTTATAGATTTTTGTGAATATAATATACGTATAACCACTACAAACGATAGTTATTTACGTAATTATTTTATTGAACATATCACCCATTATATAAAACCTATAAATGTAACCTAGACTTATCCAGAGGTTGGAAAATGTTAATATGTCAAATAATTGATTGTATTATATGGAATTTATACTATCCAAAGTACGATGAGTGTAAGTGACGATTGGGTTAGTTATTGTAATGGAGATTATACCTTGAACTCTTTGCCAGACAAAGAGACGTGTCTTGAAGCGGATACACCACAGTCAACGGATATATCAGTGTCCACTAAAACCATGATTTCATTTCTAAACCAAACCATTCACCTTCAGGATATTTTTTGGAAAATACCAATTGTTCCATACCACATACAAGGGGAAGGAGTAATAAAAAAACAAATTAAATTAACTTCTCTTTCACAAGATGAAGTTAATGAAATTGTGAATAAAACAAATATAACCGATTATGTAGAGAATCAATTGATTTCAAGGGTCATTGATACAGATAGTAAGACCTATAAAGATGTTAGAAAAATCAGTATAGGTATTTCTAAGCGAGATATTACATCCTATAGATGTAAAAAAAAAGGAGCGTTTTATAATTGCTTTGTTTTAATTTTAAGAATTATACATGATGGTTTATTTAAAGAAATACACGTTAAAGTATTCAACACTGGTAAATTAGAAATACCTGGTATTAAAACGGATGAAATTTTAGAGAAAACGATACTGTTGTTATGCCATGTATTACAGCCTCTATCTAGAACTCCGTTATCATGCGACCGGTCTAAACACGATACCGTATTGATAAATTCAAATTTTACGTGTGGATATTTTATTGAACGTGAAAAATTGTATCAACGTTTGAAAAATCACTATCGTATCAATTGTATGTATGATCCTTGTTCTTATCCAGGTATACAAGGTGAAATTTATCACAATAATATAAATCGCGAGGAAATAGACCCTATACAATATCCAAAACACGAAAAAATGTCTTTTATGATATTTAGAACAGGAAGTGTTCTTATAGTAGGCAAAGGAAACACCTACATGTTAAATGAAATATATACATTCTTAAAACAAGTTTTAATCAATGAATATACACATGTTGGAATTCAATTAAACCACAAGCAGGGTTGTGATAAGGCAATGATAAAAAAAACTCGTAAAAAAATTATATTAATTGAACCCTAAATACGTATGAATTCATAAAAGGTTGTCCTATTGCGAAATAACGGAAGAAGGTTATAGTCAGCAATTGGAGACTATACGATTCAATTTGTAGGATTTTCGTTTACGTGTAATACGTTTTTTACGTCGTTTAGATTTACGTTTGCCTCCATATTGTAATTGTTCCCTCAAAAAAGATTCTATTTTTTTTTTTGCATTCTCACCCCATGGGGGGTCCTTTTCGTTTATTTCAAGGGTCATTGACTTTACCTTTTGTACCCATTCACCCATGGTTCCACTATCGGTAGTGAGACGCATAGAGCCAAGGGTTTCTATTAATTGTTCATGTAGGTCAAGACCTCTAATAGAAACTCCTTCTGCGTATGGAGTAAACATACTGTAAATTCCACTTGCAGCTCTTGTAGGAGAATCGGTCATATTTTCTAATTCAACGAGATGACAGTTTACCTTGAGGGCAAGTAATATTTGTAAATGGGTTAAAAACACACCAACACGATTTCCTCCAGATTTTACATCCGTAATTTTACAAACGAATTTGGATTGTCCTCTTAATCGTGTGTTATAATATAATCCACTGCAATAATTACGATATTCCGATGGATATTTTTCATCGGATATATCTTTGGATGAATCTATATAAAAGGAAACGCTTGCACATGTAACTTGGTGTGGTACAGCCACACCGTGTAAATAATTGAATAACACTTCTACGCCTAATGTATACTCGGGGCCTATGATTTTATGTCTGTTCACTATATCCACAATAGTTTGAGCGTTTTTTGTAATATCGGTTTCTTGACGTGTATGTAATAACATTTGTTCGGAGGCCATATAATATATTAACTATATAAGTATTTAAAGAAAATCATTACATAATGGTATGTCTTCATCTCCAATGCCTGGACAACAGTGTTTACAACATTGTTGTAAAATTGCAATCTCTGAAGATAAACCTATTCTGTTAGATTATTGGAATGACTCGCAAGATGGAAAAGTCGTGATTGGTGTAAAAGAAAACGATGAAAAATTACTAGTAAAAAGTGCAGATGAATATACGTCTCCTATATTGAAGATTTATCGGGTAGATACGGAATATATAGTAATGACTGAAAATTCTATTTATGTTGTATGTGATAAAATTTCTACTAGACGCATATCTTAATAAAATTGATATTATTAATATAGATTAGAATGAATACAAACATGTCTTTAGCCGAAACCGCAGGTTATCTTGCAATGTACATTGGACCAATGTATTCTGGTAAATCTACCCGACTCATTCAACTATATAAACAATTTAAGTTTTGCAACGTGAGTACGTTAGTGATTAATTATGCAGAAGATACTAGGTATTCCAACGAGTCTGTGTTAATGACACACGACAAACAATCTATACCATGTAATTTATCTACAGAATTACATAAAGATTTCCCACTACACGGCATGCAAAGAGCCATATACGATGTCTACCTTATCAATGAAGCTCAATTCTTTCCAGATATTGTAGAATGGGTAAAAACAGTAATCAGCCCGCCTTATAATAAACGTGTATATTTATGTGGATTAGATGGTGATTTTAAACGAAACGTCTTTGGACATTGGTTAGACTTGATTGCTTACTGTGATACGGTTGAAAAATTAACTTCGTTTTGTTATAAATGTAGAAAACAAAGTGCAATTTTCAGTCATAGAATTAGTCATGAAACCCAACAAAAATTGATAGGTAGTGATTCTTATATACCCTTATGTCGGGTATGTTATGGGTCTTGAGTATTATTTATAAAAATTGAATTAGAATTATGTATATATAGGAACCATATATCAATGGAACGACGGATATGCAATCGTGTGGATATGCATCAAACCAAGTTTAAGCACGACATTCAAACCTATTTACAAGATAAGATTTTTATGAATCCAAACGAACTATCTGAATTTATGACATTTATCTATGATTATGATAAATTAAGATTTGCTAAAGATGATTTTTCAAAACGTAAACGAATTAAATCCGTGGTTCCACAATATGACCGTTGTACTGCTTGTATTGCAAATCACGAACAATGTACTCGTCGCAAAAAAAACGGAGAACATACTTTTTGCGGAACACATATTAAAGGCACACCTCATGGTCTCGTAGATATTGGATTAATACGAAATCCAGTAAAAAAAATAGAAGTATGGGTTCAAGAAATCAAAGGAATACATTATTACATTGATGATAATAATAATGTATATTTACCACAGGACATTATCTCTAATACGAAATCACCTAGGGTAATAGGTACTTGGACATTGTTAGAAAGCGGAGAATATTCTATTCCTAATCTTGAGAATGTAGGTTAATCGGTTTAGAAATTATCAAAATACATTTTTTTCTAAATGTAATTCATTGATTAACGTCATGAATCACATTTATAAATGTGATAAAATTACAAGCATAATAGATAAATCTGTAGAAGAAAGTAATGCGTTAAATAAAAAAATTGATACTTAATATTACATCTATCGTAATGATACAACTGACAATGGAAGATACAAAAACGGAACCGAATGTAATTGAAATTAAGAATATGGAGGGTTTGCAGTATTTATCAACGATTAAAGATGGAACCGTTGATTTAATATTAACAGACCCTCCATATATTATTTCAAAAGATTCAGGAATGAATACGCATTATAACAAGGTAAAAAACAATGAATTCAATCATATTGAGTTTGTAAAAACAGAAGAAGAATGGTTCAAATATAAAACTGAAAACAATATGCTGGATGACGTCAAAAAAGAAAACTATATGAAATATGGAACAATTTATGGAAAAAAATATTGTATTAAAACGGACTATGGTGAATGGGACAGTGAATTTACGATGGAAATATTAGAAAAATTTATAGGCGAGTATTATAAAAAATTAAAAAAAGGTGGAACTATAATTATATTCTTTGATATATGGAAAATTTCATTTCTAAAAGAAATTATGGAAAAACATAAATTTAAACAAATTCGTTTTATTGAATGGATTAAAACAAACCCTCAACCATTAAATTCAAGTGTAAATTATTTGACAAATTGCCGTGAGATTGCTTTGTTGGGAATAAAGGGAACAAAACCAACCTTTAATAGTAAGTATGATAATGGTATATATATGTTTCCGCTTCAAGGAGGCAAAAATAGATTTCATCCAACACAAAAAAGTTTAAGTTTATTTGAAGCATTAATCACTAAACATTCAAACGTAAATGATGTGGTATTGGATACATTTTTAGGAGGGGGGACTACGGCAATTGCTTCAAAAAATACAAAAAGAAAATTTAAAGGTTGTGAAATATCAACGGAGTATTTTGATAAAGTTACGAAATTTATTGCATAACGTAAATATTTTGAATATAATAATTACATAGGAATAATACATAAATTCTGGTTGAAGATAGTTAAGAAATTTTCGTAGCACCAGCGAATCGCCATATTGGTTCTGCTCTTTGTATGAAATTGAAACTCAAGCAAAGCCAATTCTTTTTCTTCTACTATAACTTTTAGTGTGGATGAATTATTCCATTCATTACAATTACACGTCCATTTGAAGTTATACTTATCCCATTCAATCGGTATATTTAAGGTAATATACCGAATCGTATCTTCTTGTTGATTATAATAAATATTAGGACAATCAAAGGTATAACTTACAAGAATAGGAAGTATGGTTAATATATGAGTTTGAATATATTGTTTTAGTTCCGTAATAGTTGTATAGGCAATACCGACACTTTCACAAAATTTTTTTGGTTGACATTGTCCTATAACTTGTGGTGCAACTTTTCCTATACCTTTTTTTGTTGATTTTGCAGACAGGTGTATGGTTTCATCTGTAACAGACGTAAAATCGTACCTCCCACCTTTGTTTGCACTATGTTTACATGCCGGATGTAACTCAACCAATTTATCAAGACGTTGTTTTAGTTTTTCAGGCAGTCCCATATCATAATTATATTTCCCATCGTATTTTATACCATATGCCAAACATATCGCCATCTCAAATATTTTTCCTGTATCTTCCGTTGAAACTTTTTTAGGTTTTGTAGTCATTTCGTCCAATTTCAACAGTGCTTCTTCCAGAGGGAAGCCGTAGATCTTGGACAATTCCGTCGTGATCTCCGTGACATACTCCTTCACCATTCCTACCAACGCCTTGGTCCTCGTTGCGTTCAGGTTCATTTGCATGGATGTTTATTCTTATTTATTCTTCTTCTATTCAATTTTTTATTTTATCACGCATTTTTTTGAATCACAATACAATTTTGGGTTTAAACGTATTTCAATATTTTTAACATTGAAATACAACTATCCGCGAAGGCGATTCTATTCGTCTTGCCGAACTATGAGGATGACGCGGTTACTCTATTCCGTAAAAAGACATGTTTAAACAATTGGATAGATGGACGACAAGGTTGCCTTCCATCTATAGACTGGGAATATATATCTACAACCATTGTATCCAATCAATGTGACAATATGGGTTGAATTATCTAGTTCCGTTTAATATAATGCTTATTTATGTATTTATCCAAATTAAAAAAAGTTACATCCTTTGTTCCTAACAACAATGTCAATGTTTCGTCTGGGTATATCTTGGACGAATTGGAGAGATGGTTTGACTTTATGTAGTCTGTCACATATCGTGATACTTCCATTCTTACTACTCGTTCTCCATTCTCTTTTTTCATAAACAATGACATTTCGTTGCTTATCTCGCACGGTATTACAAATGGATTACGTTTACTCCCTTTTTCAATTGTCATCCTTCAATTCATTCCAAACCTTTATATTATTTTATTTCATCCTTTTCTCCAACTTTATCTTTTCCCATTCACTTTTTACAAATATAACATTGTCTGGAAACATACGTCTTTTACGGTCATACCATTCTTTTATATCCTCTTTCTTTAACTCTACATTCATATGATGCATGTATTGGGCTGGCGAATCGTAATATAATATTACAGGGTCTTTATTTACGGGGTCTTTACGACCCGTCTTATATCCATGTTCATCGTACATCCCTCTTGAATCTATCACTTTATAGTATTTTAATTCTTCGTAACTTCCTTGCATACATCCGTAATCCTTTCCAGTTTTTCCGTTCTTTATATGACCACGAAGCGCAGTGGGATAACATTTAGGTTTACGTTGGATGGTCGTATTCATCGGTTCGTCCTCCGAACACCGATCCGTCCACTCGTTATCAATGTCTTCATATTCTCTCATTATGTATATTATTGTGAATATATCTTTAAATGAATATGAATTAACTTATATAGGATTTTATTAACATAATAACATAGGCAATGGTTATCATACCTGCTGTGGTTGTATTCAAGGATTGCCAAGAAGCCAACACAATTAAAGCAGTGAAAATATTAGAAAATGTAGATAGATTACATTGTAACAACCTTCCCATCAAAGATGGGTTCAATAAACTGGGCATAATCAATAAATTTAATACGAATGTAAAAAAATGATACGTCGAGTTTATAAATGCAATAACCCATGTATATCCGAATATGATTCCAAGGATACCTATGAACCATGCATATTCAGTCGCCGAAAAAATATGTATCAAGGATGAGAAAAAACTAAGGATTGGTATAAATATAGACCCAACTATAAATAAAATATTTCCTAATAAAATTAGAATAGGTTGTGGAAGATTTTTAATACCTTTAAGTTGTAAGGTATATTTCATAATGGTTCTAAACGTTATAAACGAAGACGCTTCGGTCAATGCAAACCAGTTCTTAAATGTTTGAACGTATGTGTTGATGGAAGAATTATACAATGAATATGGAAATCCTTTGATAGGAATAGAATAACCAAATGAATCTAGAAAATCATAATTTTGATTTCCTGAAACGTCACTAAAAGGACAATTTGCACACGACTGACCGCCACTTTGTCGTATTTGTATATAATTTTGCATTTCCGTTGGAAACAATATATCTAATTGTTTATAATTCAGTAAAAAAATATAATTTATTCCAACAAATACAAATAGTATACTAAATATAAAATAACGAAACACTAACATTCCAAATGTTCCCCAATTGGAATCAGTATTACTCGTGTCACTTGTAGTTTTATCGTCAATTGCAGAAGTATCCGACATTGATATATAATTAGATAACAATAATATAGATTTTATCTTGTATATTCTAATCCTGCTAATCCATTTTGTATAGTCAATATGTTATATCTCTCTTCCATAACAACGAGATTATATTGATAACGATAAATACCTGATTGTGGCATACTTGTACTCACAATTTCTCCTGTAGTTGGAGAACAAATAGAAGTAAATTGAACGTTCGCATCCAAAGGTGGCTGTATAGTCGTGATTTCAAATTGTATAGAACTAAATTTACTTAAATTGATAGCTCCACTTGGCTGAAAATCATAAGGGTTTGTGGATAACGCAAAATTATAGTAATATACCCCTTCTGTTCCAGTTCCAGGTGTACGAATATAAGGCTCAATGTATTCTAACACACCGCTAGACAATTCATTTTCACGGTATTTACCATCCATCAATAATGCCCATGTAATCATAATATCACGCGTATTACGATTTGTATAAACTCCAGACGTATATAAATTGTTATTATTAACAGTGAGAGGATAATACGAATTATTGTCTAAAGTTAAACCTGTGCTATTGTATTCTGTAACTTCCCTCGGTCGCACCGGAGGTGTATCATAGGACCAATTGGTATAATTGGACCATTGATTTCTGTCTGATACATCCGACCTTTGAAAATACCACATCCAACTTGAAACCATGCCTAAACTATCTAAATTTATGCGGGATGAACCTACTACATTATAATAGGGAGTAGTATAGGATTCACGTACAAGGTAACTTTGAGGTTCAGAGGCAAACCGTCTTGCTTCATCTTCGGATAAAAACGCATAAGTAGATATCAAATGGATATCTGCGTCCCAATTGGTTCGTTTGTCTAGATATACAGTTGCATCATAAATACCCACCGTAGGTGGAGATTGTAAAAATCTATAGAATAAGTATTGTTGCTCATTAAAGTTTACACGAATTTGTTGAGTATCTAGGAATGTATTTGTCTCATTTAGGGTGAATGTATTTGTCTCATTTAGAGTGAATGTATTTGTATCATTTGGAACATAAATTCTATTTACCGTAAATAATTCACGAACTGGACGTATGGTAATTTCAATTTTCAATTCCACATATTGTAATGAAATAAGCGGAAACGCCATTTTAGATGCCATTGTAAACCATATGTTTAAAGGAATATATATTTCACGTCCACGAATAGAAGGTTCGCTTCCTAATTTATTATATAATTCCGCATAAGTAGAGTCTGTATATATTCCGTTTGTTCCTGCATACACTGCATGCGGATATTGATTTTGACGACCATAGGCATTGCTTGGGTCATGCATCTCTGTCACATGTCCGGTCATTTTATAATATAATTCTTTTTTGGTATTTGTAAAATCACGTTCAACTAAATTATACATGTAATCTCCTGTAAATTCTTGTAGAATTATACCACCTGCTGTAAAACGAACCCTTTCAATCATCTGTGATCCAAGATGTTCAATCCACTTGAATTCGTAGGGTTGCCACTGATATAATGGACTAAACGTTGACTCTGTAGATTCAGAAGATGCAACAAATGGAGGCATAATTGGACTCCATATAGATGGTAAATTGACGACTACATATGTATCCATTAATAAATCACCGTACCGTGGTACTACAAAATCAAACACAGAAGATTCATTTAATCTTAAGCTTCGTTGACCTTGAATGTCAATCCTAAATTTTTGTAATCCAAAATTCGTATATTTAGCATAAGACGTCTTGAAGAATGTTTTACTTGGATTTCCATTCAGCATAATATTTTGATTTCCATATGCAACCAGATTTAATAAACCACCAGGCATTTATAATACTATATCCTAATATTTAACTGTATTTATAATAATAATAAGATATATATATGTCTACACTTTCCAATAAGACAATAACGAATGTAATCAATTCTTCCAATTTTATAAATCAAATTGTACTTGTACTCACTGTATTGATTTTAATTACAATGTCTACTTGGATATATCGTCAAATTCATTTAAATACAACGAATTGTAAGGCAATGAATTCATTATACACCGATTATGCCTTAGTATCTACGATAAATACTGACCTTGCGGACTATCAACATAGTTTACGTGACTATTACGTTAAAACTGCTTTCAATGCTTGTTCTGCTGGACAATTTAAAAATGACGTGGTGAATGTATGTGCCTTAAAAAATGTAATAGGACAAGGGGCACGATGTCTTGATTTTGAAGTATATTCCTTGGATAATAAACCCGTCATCGCAACCTCTTCTGTAGATGATTATTCTATAAAAGAGACCTATAATAGTGTGCCTATAGAAGATGCCTTCACGGTCATTCGGGATTATGCCTTTTCAGGTAGCACCTGTCCCAATCCAAAAGACCCGTTGATAATACATCTTAGAATAATGAGCAAAAACACCGTCATATACAATACGATTGCAAGTTCAATTGAAGAATTGTTGAGTGATAAAATACTTGGGTCTAAGTACAGTTATGAGAATCAAGGTAAAAATTTTGGTCAAACTTTATTATCCGATTTAATGGATAGCATTATACTAATAGTAGACCGTTCTAATCCTATATTTGAAACCACGAATTTGGATGAATATGTGAATCTAGCCTCCAATTCAATCTTTATGAGATGTGTACCCTATTCAAGTGGTGTGAAATTTACACCCGATATGGACGAGTTAATTGAATACAACAAGAAAAACATGACCTTGGTTATACCAGATTTATCTGGTACGAATACAAATTATTCGGCACAGTTAGCATGGACATGTGGATGTCAGTTTGCCGCCATGTGTTTTCAAAATTTTGATACCAACATGGAAGTGTATAGTATGCTTTTTGACAATAAAGGGTCTGCCTTCGTATTAAAACCATCCGCCTTGAGATATGTTCCGGTTACTATACCATCTCCGACCCCGGCCAATCCAAATTATTCTTATGAACAACGAACTACATCTACGGATTATTATTCTTTGAAAATATAATATACTTTAATAATATGAGTTTTGAAGAGAAAGAATTAATCATTTTAAGAAAAGCAGTAGATAAAGCGCAAGAATTATCGGGTAAAAAAATTATAAATTCTCCAGAAGTTCAACATATTATTCATATCGTGGAAACGTTTTTAAAAACAAAAAAACTTATATGTTATGGCGGTACGGCTATAAATAATATACTTCCGTCGCAAGACCAATTTTATAATAAAGAGATTGAAATACCAGATTACGATTTTTTTAGTGCAAACGCGTTAGAGGATGCAAAAGAACTTTCAAATATTTATGCCAAAGAAGGATATGAAGACGTTGAAGCAAAATCAGGAGTGCATCACGGAACGTTCAAGGTATTCGTAAATTTTATACCAGTCGCAGATATCACATTTATTCCCTCTCAATTGTTTAAAGTTCTTAAACAAAATGCATTACAAGTCAATGGGATATTATATGCACCTCCTGATTTTTTAAGAATGTCCATGTATTTAGAATTGTCACGTCCGTTGGGGGACGTAAGCCGATGGGAAAAGGTACTTAAACGTCTCACCCTTTTAAATCGTAATTATCCATTAAAAAATCCTAAATGTAATCACATTGAATTTATGAGAACCTTTGAAGGTACGAAAGAAGATGCTTCCAATATATACAATATTGTGCGTGACGCTGTGATACAATTAGAACTTGTATTTTTAGGGGGATATGCGAACAATTTATATAGTCAATATATGCCAAATACAGTCAAAAGACAATTACGTAATCCAAATCCAGATTTTGATATATTGTCAGAAGACCCGCTGGGTTCTGCAAATATAATTGTGGAGCGGTTACGTGAAAAAGGATTTAAAAAAGTTAAACATAAAAAATGGGAAGGACTTGGTGAAATCATTGCACCTCATTATGAAATTATCGTAAATGAAGATACCGTATCATTTATCTATCAACCGATCGCATGTCATAGTTATAATGTAATTTACATAAAAAATCAATCCATTAAAGTCGCCACCATAGATACCATGTTAAGTTTTTATTTAGCTTTTTTATATGCGAATCGTCCCTATTATGACCATGATCGTATATTTTGTATGTCGCAATACCTATTTATAGTACAATCTAAAAATAGATTACAACAAAAGGGACTTTTAAAACGGTTTAGTTTAAATTGTATTGGAGAACAATCTACGTTGGAAACGATGCGTAATGAAAAAACGGAAATGTTTGAAAAATTAAAGGATAAACGTGATACAAAAGAATATGAAGAATGGTTTTTAAAGTATACTCCTGTATCCGCGTCTAAACAAAAAACCCGAAAATCTAAACCCAAATCAAAAACAAAGACAAAATCTAACCAATGGTACTAAGATATCTACTTTAAATATACCTACCTTTTTACCAGAAATAGTTTATAAAACTACATCTTCGTCTTCAATAACAAGAGGTTTCTTAACCTTTTTCTTGATAATAACTTTGGTCTTTGGTTCAATTATGATTTCTTCTTCAATAGATGTTATTTCATCAATGGGTTCAGTATTTACTGAAATTGTATCATCTTGTTCTTCAAGAACTTTTTTTACAATACTTGTAATACACTTCTCTGCTTGTTTTTTATTGTTTTCAATTTCTTTTTCTAATTGTTTGATGAGTGTATCATTATATTCACAATATTCAACGATTTCTTTTTGTCGTTCAATTGATGGGATGGGGATTTTTATTTTGAATAAATCTTCTTCGACAATAGATTTTTGATTAGCACCTTTAAAATATTTTTCAATTAATGGTATGTTATGTAATAAATAATAATAAATATACTTTGTAATAATTATATTACTTTTTGATTTGAAGTGTAGTGTTGTTTGACCTACGTTATATTTATCATTTCCAAAATATATCATTGCTTTTCCAGAACCATTTGTCTTATTAATAATAATGCCTTCTCCAGTATAATCAAATGTATCTAAATATAAATATCCTAATATTGAACAATAATATAATGGATATAATCCTATTTCTTTTCCATCTTTACTATTACGTTTTTCGCCTTTAATTGTACTACAAACTTCACCCAAGGTTTTTACAACATTCTCGCCAAACATTTTTTGAGTATTTAAACAGAACTTGTTCAATGTTTTCAACTCTTTGATTTTTTCCTGACTTGTTTTATTCGCCTTCTCATAGATGAAATCCAAATATTTGACGATTTCTTGTTGCTTTTCAAGTGGAGGGATGGGGATTTTTATGTTTTGTAAATCCTTTGAATAAATATGTGGTTGTGCTGTTCCCGTTTGTAACTTATATATTTTGTCTTGGATAGTCTTTAATAAATAATATAAATAAGTGTTATTGATTGAGTTATTTTTTGGTATTATTGAAAAGCAATCACTCGCCCATACTTTTTTATCATATTTACTAATAAATCCAGCATATGCTCCACTTGAAGAACATAATATTGTATTTTCATCTGCATTATATTCATTATGAAATCCCATAGGTTTTTGTCCTCCACCAATTACAGGATATTCTCCTTCAACTAATGTATCTTTTTTTATTCCTTTACCATTTTTAAAATTACATACTTCGCCCAAAGTTTTCACAACAACACCTTCTTCGTATTGTTCTTCTTCTACATCGTCTTTCATATATTCGGCATAATTTAGTGAGTATGAGTTCGATGCGATTTTTTCAATCGGAACCTCAACCAATAGATTCTTAATATCTTCATACGGATTGTAATCATAAAACTTTACTTTGGTTGTTTGATGTGTTTTTGAAAACTTGTAATCTCGTCCAGTTTCCTTTTGAGTTTTTCCGATTTTAATTTTGGTTTCCAAAACATCATTGCCTTCTCTCTTTTTCACAAAATAGAACACACAAGTCTTAATACTTGTATAGGTAAATATACCTGATGGTAAATAGATAATTTCTTTCAAATCACACGTTTTCAATAAATATTCTCTAATTGCAACT
>Ga0222629_1000198_pt1 | contig 23534 bp, 46 predicted proteins | sample AntAcemetagenom1_FD_179847 | JGI IMG/M metagenome (GOLD analysis project Ga0222629, IMG submission 179847) | Saline water microbial communities from Ace Lake, Antarctica - #1 | ecosystem: Environmental > Aquatic > Non-marine Saline and Alkaline > Saline | place: Antarctica: Ace Lake | collected... | reverse complement strand
TGCAAAATATGATGCACTTGCTAAATGGATGGGTCTGTGACTATGGATGCTTTTGAAAAAGTCACATATACGAGGCATTTTTGGTATGTATGTTTTTTCAGAAACCCAAACCAGTTGTACAAAACATAAAAATAAATTTTGGAGTTGATATAATGAACGTACTAGACCAATTAAAAGAAAAAGCTCTTATGCTTAGAAAAACTAAGAGTGACATTGCACCTTCTATTGTGTTTGCTGTTAGTGAAATTGAAAAAGTCGGCAAAAATTCTGGAAACCGCACTACTAATAATGATGAAGCAATCAAAGTAGTTCAGAAGCTACTTTCTACTATAGAAATAAACATCACATTCGCAGTTGGTAAAGATGATAGGTTGTTTTCTCTAAATCAAGAAAAAAATATACTAATGTCTGTGCTGCCTATCATGGCAACTGAAGATGAAATCAGATTCTTCCTTGAAAGTGTGGAATCGCCACAAAATAAAGGTGTTGTTATGAAAGCACTGAAAGAAAAGTTTGGTGTTCTTGTTGATATGAAGCAAGCAGGAGCAATTGTTTCCGAAATTTACAGTTTGTGATTTGACATGGCATAACTTACGTGTTATGTTTATTAGTAGATATATAAGGTATTATTATGAAAGAAATTACTAAAAAAGGTGTAATGTTAAGCCAAATGCTCCAACATGTAGCAAAAGTGCATCAAGGGCAGTTTGATAGAGGTGGTTCACCTTATATCCTTCACGTTTTGAAAGTGTTAGATTATATCGATATTGATGATGAAGAGTTGCAATGTATTGCACTCGGTCATGATACAATAGAAGATACCAACACCACATCTCAAGACTTAAAAAATATTGGAATGACAGAACGTATTGTATCTGGTATTGTAGCCCTGACAAAAATTGATGGGCAGACACCAGATGAATATAAAAGTGTTGTATTTTCAAATAGAGATGCAATGCTTGTAAAACTTTGTGATCTTCGACATAATAGTGATCTTAATAGGTTAAAAAATGTCACAGAAAAAGATATTGAAAGAGCTCGTAAATATCAAAAATTCTCTATTGAAATTGTAGAAAAATTAGTAGATACGACGGCAGTTTAGAAACTTAGTAAAGAAATGTATAATATGAATAAACAATCTTGGGCGAAAACAGAATTAGAACTCGCAGGTTATTTCGTAGATGACCCTGAAGATGGTCCTAATAAATGGCTTGCACAAGGAACTTTAGAGTTACTTGAAGTTTTTTCTGAGCAAGGCCATAGTGGAATGTCGGCACCGTATGCAATTAAAATTTTTGAGACACTTGCTAATTGGAAACCACTTACCCCACTTTATGGTAACGATTTAGAATGGAATGAAGTTGGTGAAAATATGTGGCAGAATAGACGTGACAGCTCTGTATTTAAAGACAAAGATAATATTGCTTATTGGTCTGATGGAAGAGTTTTCTGGGAATGGTTTTCTACACCAGAAATTGATGAAGGCCAACCATACAAAACACATTTCACCAGTAGCGGTAGTCGTGTAAATGTAATTTTTCCTTGGGTGCGACCAGAATCACCAGAATATGTTTTTAGACCTTCTAGTGATTTTCCAAACGAAGTGTTGTAAATTATAATATTTAAAGGAGAAAATATGATTTTTAAAAATGGGATTAAATTTGAGGGATATTTATGATAAATCCAGCTACGCGCTCTTATGATGCGTTTAATGAATTTACTGATTTAGTTCGTAATAATTCTACATTATTAGTGAAATTGCGTGATGGTACTATAGTTTCACCTAAAATATTTCTTGGTGAAGATGATTGGTGTGATGACTATAACCTTCCGCGTGGATTTAACACTGCGGACTGGAAATATGTTTGGCATTTAGACGGCACTTCAGTAACTAGATATGATTATGACATGATGGAAATCGTAAAAAAAGATTGACTCTTTCCAATAAGTCTTGCATACTGAAAGTATAAAATAAACATAAATTTACAAGGAAAAATTACATGATTCCACTGGCTATAATTGGTGCTTCTGTATTAGTCGGTATGATTGGATATGGTGTTTTTATGGTTTTACAAAACATCACACTAAAAAATAAAAATTCAGAAGAGGACGAAAAATGAGATACACACAAAAAAAAGGAATGAAAATGGGTTCTATATTGAGTATTAGTGGTGCAGTAGTATCAGGTCTTGTAGCACTCACTATTATTGGTGGTAGTTGGTATACGGTTGATCAAGGCGAGCGCGGTGTTATGCTTCGCAATGGTGCTTTGATTGGGGTTGCTGAACCTGGACTAGGGTTTAAAGTGCCAATTATTGATAAGGTAATTGATATTGACCTTCGCAGCCAAGTAAAAATTTATGAAAATGTATTGGCATATAGCCGCGACCAACAAACTGCGGTCCTTGTGGTAAGCGTTAATTATAGCATACCTGTTGATAGAGTAGTTGAAGTATATGAATCATTTGGTAGTGTAGAACGTCTTGCAAGTCGATTGTTAGATCGGCAAGTAATGGACGAAACTAAAAATGTATTTGGGCGTTTTAATGCTGTTACCGCAATTCAAGAGCGAAGTCGTTTAGTAGCTGAAATTCAGATGGAAATTCAAAAAAGTGTTGATGGACCAATTACAATCGAGAGTGTGCAGATTGAAAATATCGACTTTGACGACAGCTATGAAAATGCGATTGCTGCCCGAATGGAAGAAGAGGTTAATGTTCAGAAAATGAAGCAAACAGAAGAGCGTGAAAAAATACAAGCAAATATTGTTGTTATCCAAGCAAAAGCCCAAGCTGAAAGCCAAGTAGCGGCAGCAGGAGCAGAAGCAGAAGCTATTAGATTGCGCGGCAAGGCAGAAGCAGAATCTATTGATCTGCGAGGCAAAGCACTGCGTGATAACCCAAGTCTTATCGCATTGATTCAAGCTGAGAGATGGAATGGGATGTTGCCTACTACAATGGTGCCAGCTACAACTGTGCCATTCTTAAACTTGGGTAACTAAAATACAAAAAAGAGAGAAGGTGATAATTTTTGCTTTCTCTCTTTTAATATGGTTTAATAATAAAGGGGAGACACAGACCAATAGCTATTTACTGGGCCGAAATTGAAAGGACTGATATTTTGATCATAAAATTTGAATTTCCAGATGGCAAAACACCATCTAGTGAAGATGTTTTAGATGCTGCTTCTTGTGTTGATAACCACATAAACACTATATTGGGTTCAGAAACTGTTATTTGTTGTGAGAAAGATATTGAATATGATTAAAATGTATGTTAAAACTACCACAGATTTAGACCGCAAGGTTATTGATGTTATATTAGTAGTTAATAATCTGTATTGCTGGATTAAAGAATTTAATGAACATGAAAGAGAGGAAGCAAATGCGCTTGCACAAAGTATTGCCACACGATTTTCTATTGAATTTGAAGGGACAGCGCGATGACTGATATACTCCAATCACTTTCGGACTTTGTGGCTACTATCGATGACGACGAAGCAGATTCAGGTACGTTTGATATTAGTGAAATTTATATTATTATGAGTCGTGCAGTTGGTGAAATTACTAGGCTTCGTAAAGCAAATATAGATTTGAATTGGAAAATAAATCCAGATAGATCAGGTGGTTGCTTTACCGATGAAGAAATTGAAAGCGGTAAGTGGGGAAGTAACGGGTGGCAAATCATATCACTTGACATTTGTTTGTTGATGTAATATTATGTATTTGTAAAAATAGGAATAAAAATGGCAACTTGCGTTTCTTGTAAAAACTACTGTCCCGAATACATAGATGAAGAAACTGCGTATGGTGAATGTAGCCTTGATGCTGAAATTATGGCACTGTTGCCAATTAACTGGTATTGGTGTCCGAGAGAACGGTCTATGCCCAATGCATTTGAAGAAACGAATTGTCAACGATGGGAACAAAAATGAGCGAATTATGTTTAAAGATTTTGTAGGCGTCACATTAAAAGAAGGTGACATTGTTGCTGCTATACGACCAAACTACAGAGAACTTGTACAAGGCCAGATAATTTCATTTACGCCAAAAAAAGTTCGTGTCAAATACAAGTTGCATTATGGTTGTAGCTATGATATTCATCTATATGAAGCAAGCGATTTGATTGCTATAAGCACAAGTGTCAAATAAAATATAGGTAGATAAAATATGGTAGTCGTACTTTTTTCATTGATTTTTGCGCTATTTGCTTGCGTTCCTATCCAGATGTTGTCTTATTGGATAGGACAGAAACGAGCGGATAAAATGGTATCAATTGCTTTCTTTGTAGTGTTGATACTGTCTGTTCCGATAATTTCAGCTTTACAATAATATAAGGGTATACTTTATGCAATGGACACTATTTCTTGACGATTTGAGATTTCCAGAAGATGTTCCCTATGATTTAGGTGCATACAAAGATTTAATTATTTGTCGTACTATGGATGATGCCGTATGGTGTGTAACGCAATATGGATTGCCAACAAAGATTAGTTTTGATCACGATTTGGCAGACATTCATTATACCACCGATGATGGTGAAAAGACTGGGTATACTTTTGCAAGATGGCTTTGTCAATATATTATGGATAACAATCTTGACTTTCCCGAAAACTTTGTATATTCTATACATTCAATGAACCCAATAGGTGCTGAAAATATTCGCTGCTATATGGAAAACTTTATTAAACACTGGATATGTCGTAACTAATTTTAGTAATTTGCAAATGCTTGTAATGATAATTCCGCTTGACTTTGATGCACAATTAGCATATTATGTATGTAATATCACCAATAAAATAGAAAGTTTGGTGTACAACATTAAACTGTATATTACTGATAGTATTGAAACGGGAACCTATGTTTTTGATTCTATGGGCTGTATACAAGGTAACTGGCCGTTCGGAATTTTTAACTATTAATGGCATGGAACTATATAACTTAGTAGATAAGGAAAAATAATGTATAGAATTAAAGCACAAGGATATGGCGGCGGCGGTGCATCTATTAGGCCATATGTATCAGATAACTTGGAAAATATCAAGAGCGAGATGTCAGATCTATTAGAAAGCGATCATGCGGTGCAGTTATATAAGATTCAAGACGACGGTTCCGAGGTGCGAGTAGATTACGAAGCAGCATCGCGCGGACATACCATCTATATAGACTAAGGATGATATTATGAAAATATTTCGATATACAAAAAATAACATGTTGTATACTATAACAACAAACGGTAGAGGCGGGGGCTACAAAGCACACCCCTATAATCACAAAATTGAAATTGGTGTAAAATTTACTTCACATTCAAGATTTAGAGACTTTACTACTGCCATGTCATTAGATGATTTTACAATTGTATCTGAAAGTTGAGGCCCATTATGACTAAAATGTATATTGCGGTATTGGATCAGGTGCCAGACTTCATGACTCCGACTTTGGTAGCTCATTCTGTATTGGGTGCTCATGTCAAATTTAGTTTTTCCAAAAAACTAGATGGTATACCTAATTTGGGTATATATTTGTATCCTCAGTATATTGATTGGCTTGAAAATTCATTCAAGAAGGTTACTGTTCGGGTAAACCAAAAAGAATTTGATAAGATTGCTGCACTTCCTGATGTGTATCTGGGCCATGAAAATACAACACTGGGTGCGCAAAAAAGCTGTGCCATCGTTTGTCCATACCCAGACGGAACTCAATTACCCAATGTTTTGAAATACGCCAAACTCTGGAAACCTGTCACTAATAATGCGTAACCGTTGTTGACAAATATGGTCTAATGGTTTATATACAGCCACAACTACTATGGTAGAACGTAAAGGTATTGAAATGATAGATAAAAAGTCCCAAGAACTAGTCTGGGAAGAAAATGATGAATCACATTATTCTAGTGGCGCATATACTCTAATTAAGTTTGATGATGGATTTCTAGTAGATTTCGATGACCTTTCACTGGGTCATGGGTTCACATTAGAAGAAGCCAAACAAAAAGCTGCCGCCTATGAAGAAATGCGCGACACTTTACAATGGAGTTTGAAGACATGAACGTATAAGAAATTGAAAATTTCCAAGAACAATACTTTAAAATTGTCCAGCAGGCAGAATTCATTATTAAACGTATTGATGCGATTGATGTAGCATACAGCAACGATAAGTATCGCCGCAGCTATTCCTACGGCAGGTTTGAATGTAGTGGTGATTATATCGTCGTCTACAGCTCATTTTTCGGAAGATATACTAACGAAGATTGCTCAGTAAACAAATATACTTTTATTTCTTATAGCTTTGCAGAGCCAGAAACTTATTTGGCAAATTACGAAGAAGAAAAGAAAGCTGCGGCTGAAGAAAAAAAGAGTCGAGAAGATGCCTATGCTCAAGCAAAAAGCGTATAGAGTGCGAGCATTTCTTGGAATTACAAAAAAGTACAACCCAACAATTTAACACCTATAAATTAGCTAAAAGAAGGATATTATGGTAAATTTTGAAAGTATGGTGATTGGCGATAAAGTATACATTGTCAAAGAAACCAATAATGCATTTAACAAAGCAAAGTTGACGATGGTAGACGCAGATGGAATTGAGTGGTATAGATATGACAGAGATAATTGGGAATATGAAATTGTGGTTGTAGAATATTGCGGAATGTCTTGGTTTTCAAAAAAAGGAACTATAAGATTTGACGAAGATCATCTAAATTCATATCATTTTAAATATCCAGATGGTCAAATTTGGCCAGAAGAAGATGATTCATATCTACATAATTGGTTTCTTACGAAAGATGAAGCTGATAGATACATCGAAAAATTGAAGTTTGATAGAAAATAAAATGTTTAGAGAAATATTTCTTGACAACGCAACTACTTCCTATTATTATGGAAGCATAAACAAAATTATCAATTGAGGTTAATTATGAAATGGTATGACTTTGTATTTGCTTTTGTGATGGCATACGTTATGTTAAATGTGATTATTATTGGAATGTTTTTTCCTCTTAGCATTAGCATTAGCTTTTTCTTTGGTGTATTTCTTGGAATTCTTCTAACTGTTTGGGAATTATACTGCGATTTCCGAAAGAACAATGTAGAAAGTAAATAGTATGGAATGTCCATATTGTGAATTTTATTGTGATGTAGATGATGATCTAAATTGCTAAGAAGGTAAAATACATGACTATGAATGTGATTCGTGTGGTATGATTTTCATATATCGAATCAGTATTAGCATACACTATGAAGCAGAAAAAGCCGATTGTTTGAATGGCTCTACGCATGATTGGCACCCAACATTCACAAGACCAATAAAATACACAGAAGGTGAATGTAAGGTGTGTGGTGTTAGAAGAAAAGCTACATTTGAAGATATGCAATATGCTTTAGATTATCAAAAATTATTAAAAATGGAAATAATGGAGAGTACAGATGAAATTGATGAATCATTATATAAATCTATCAGAATTGTTACAAGATACAAATAACAGTATGAGAAAAGAAATCTCAATTTTGAAAGAAAAAGAAGCTTTACTCAAAAATGTTTTGTATATGTGGAAAATTGAATATGAAAACACTTCGATGGCAACTGGTGTTTGTTGTTGTGGTAATGATATGACCAATCATGGAAGTGCAATGGATTGTGGGCACGAGCCTTTAGATAGTGGTCTAAATTATGGTTACGAACTTATGGATCTTACTATTAAAGCATTAGAGGAAAACTGATATGGAAAAAGAACACACAAAAATTATTACAGTCCTTATGCAATGTGTTGAAGAAACAATGTGCGAAGCAGAAGTAGATTATCCAGCAGGATATGAAGCTGGCCCAAGAGTATCATATGATAGGGGTTTTCTAGAGACTTTGTTTAAAAATGCCATTAAATATGACATATAATCAAGTACGGCTCAAAGCCGACATAGGCATAGTATCACAATATATTACTACTTGAAAAGATTAATGATGCCAAAAAATCAGTATTATGCCTTAAGTGCAGCACAACTAAAATTACAAGATGATGTTGAAATTGGCATTGAAAATTTGCGCAACAAAGTTAATACAGGCTTGACTAAAATTATTATCAAGCAGCTTGAAATTTGGAAGAAAAGATATCCAAGACATAGTTTTTCGGCAGGTGTGTATAACGGCGATCTACATCTTATGGTTGATCCCCCTGTATGCGGTCAAATTGGTCTTTCTTCAATACCCCATCGTTTTATGATAACCAAAGAAGTTTATAATTTTGTAGATTTCTTCAACTCTTTTGATTCTGAAAATATTGGGGCAAGTTATATTGAAAAAATCACAAGGTGATATTTGATTTTATGCGTGAATGCTACATTAGGGAATAGTACAATGAAAATTCTAAAAATTGATGACAAATGGTCAATAGAGTATGACCCAATGAATAACGATAGACCAACTTTTTGGTTTCGTAATGGCGAACGCCACAGTGAATTAGTAGAGAACAATGCTGTCATAGCATTGTTCTATTCGTATTTGGAAATGGTAAATGGTCAAAACGAATAAGTTTATTTTTGACGTAGATGGGACACTAACACCAAGCCGCAAATCTATAGATGACAATTTTAAAGATTTTTTTGTGAAATTTTGCATCGATAACAAAGTCTATATTGTGACTGGTAGCGATTATACAAAAACACAAGAGCAATTAGGTGAATACTTGCTACGTTTGCCAATTTATGTATATAATTGTGCAGGAAACGAAGTAAGATCCAATGAGTTATTGGTACGCGAAAAAATATGGAAAGCTCCTAAAGAAATTTTTCATACTTTAAATTATTGGCTTGCTGAAAGCAAATTTCCTATTAGGCAAGGGCACCATATAGAACAAAGAACTGGCATGATTAATTTTAGTATTGTTGGTCGCGGTGCTTCTATATCTGACAGAGAAATTTACGTTAAATGGGATACTGCCCATGAAGAACGTGAAAACATTGCTGCCGCCATCAACGAAAAATTTGAGTTTATAACCGCTACAGTAGGTGGTGATACTGGTATTGATATTCATCCTACTGGTTGGGATAAAGGTCAAATAATTGTAGACTTTGATATGAAGTATGACAATCTTTATTTTTTTGGTGACAAGATGGAACAGGGTGGAAATGATGAACCACTTGCAAAAATAATAAAAAATAGTTATCAGGTTGTTGATTGGCGTGATACTTGGAAACAATTAATTCATCTACAAAAAGAAAATTTGGCAAAATGAATTTAGCGATTGACTCACATAGAGAATTGTGAGATAAATAATTGAAGCAAAGCAAAGGGTATATACAATGAATATTGTTAATGGTTACACAATCGGTCCAAACACCAATCTTGAGGGTGTCAATCTCATGGGCTCCAAGCTTATTGGTGCCGATCTTGAGGGTGCCAATCTTATGGGTGTCAATCTCGAGGGTGCTGATCTTGAGGGTGTCAATCTCATGGGCTCCAAGCTTGTGGGCTCCAATCTTGCGGGTGCAAATCTTGCGGGTGCAAATCTTCGTGATGCCTATCTTGCGGGTGCAAATCTTGAGGGCGATGATCTTATTGGTGCCGATCTTGAGGGTGCCGATCTACGAACTTATGGGGATATGGTTTACCTAAAGACTATGCAGATTGATAAGTGGCAAGTAGGATACACATATGACACACTACAGGTAGGTTGCCAAACACACGCCATTGAAAAGTGGTCCCGTTGGGACACTGAGGCAGGTCGTATTTGGGTTTCTAAGATGGATAACGACACTTTATCGTGGGCTGAGAGACACCTAAACCTTATCCTACAAATTATTCAGGTAAGCCCTGCCAAGAACCCAAAAGATTCGCCATAAATATGACAGGTAAAATCTTATGCCTAGCCGTGGCAATATTCTTTGAGGCTAGAGGCGAGCCAATAGACGGTAATGAGTTAGTAGCCAATATAAACCTTAATAAGGAAAAAACTTGAAATTTTTAACTAAGACAAAAGATGGTGGTCCAGAATCGCCAGTTGATGCATATTTTTTATTCGAGATTAAATCACTATGTAGTGTTGCATTATTGAAATTTAATAGAGGTTGCCGCGAAGCACATCACACCCACGCTTTTAATGCATTCACATGGTTCATTTCAGGTGACATGTACGAAGAAAAATTATATAATGGTAATTCAGAGTATATGCCATATGAACGCAGTTTTATTCCTAAGATCACTCGGCGCGAAAGAAATCATAGAGTCATAGCTGATAAGACATCTTGGTGTTTTACTATTCGCGGGCCATGGAATAAAACTTGGACAGAAGACCATAACGGTGTCACAACTACCCTTACCCATGGTAGAATTGTAGTTAATGCAGAGGAAACAAAATGAATTACGTTGATAATCCTATTCGTGATCTACATGAATGTATGGCACACGCGCAATATCAAGGTTTTAGTGATATTGAATATGCCTCGTATGATCATGAAGCTATGCTAAATGCAAAAACACCGGAAGCTAGAATTTTAGCTAGAGAAAAAAAGGTAAAATCTACAAGACGCCCAACAACTCGTGATTTTTGTGTTTTTGCCATGTTTGCAGAATCTTGGTCATCTACCGGATTAGGACATGGTGGTATGGGTGGTTCAAGTATGACAGATGCATATACAATTATACTTGAATGTAATTACACAAGCGAATTTCTCGTTTACTTTGGTGGTGATTTTTGTTACCGTGTAGGTAAGCGAAGCAAAAATGTAGATTTGTTTTTACAAGACTGCTCAAATCGTAGAATGAAAACTTTAAAAGAGAGCACAAAATATAATGAGTCATGATAGGGGTTGTTCTTGTGGAAAAGAAGCATGGGATTATGCAGATTGTATAGAATCGGGTTGTCAAAAAAACAACGGGCCTATTATCAAGCAAGCAGAAAAATCAACAACATATGTTTGTGTCCATAGCACATCAAATGGTAGAAATGTAATGTTGATTGAAGGCGACGACATGCTGATAAGAGCATTTAGTAGTAACTTGCGAACTACATCAGATAGATATTTTATTTTGGGTGAAGAAGTCAAAGTCACTGTGGGTATACACAAGACAGGAAATGTTTACTGAAATTAGTATAAATATGTATATGAAATTAAAGGCTGTGATATTTTGCAGCCTTTTACATTTGTAGGTTTTTGGAAGCTGATTTTAAATATATAGAATTTTATTGTTAAATTCATAAAAATCACTAGGTTACTTCATCTTCATCCCATTAACATTTATTATACCAGGATTTTTATATTTGTCAAGACATAAAATGCATGTTTACAAATATTATTTCTTGTGTTATGTTTTCTAAAAGGAGTAATAATATGATAAACTTGATGCAAGGCGATTGCCTTGAAATGATGAAAAACATTCCTGATGGTAGTGTTGATATGGTCATGACCGATCCGCCTTATGGCACAACTAGTCTATCTTGGGACTCAATCATACCTTTAGAACCTATGTGGATAGAACTGAACAGGGTTATTAAACCTCATGGTGCTATTGTGTTATTTTCTACACAGCCATTCACAAGTATTCTTGTATCAAGTAATGTGCGTGATTTTAAATATTGTTGGGTGTGGGAAAAAACAAAAGCTGGCAATTTTCAACAGGCTCCAAATTCGCCTTTGAAAAAGCACGAAGACATATGTGTTTTTTCAAATGGTGTTGTTGGTCATAAATCACAAACAAAAAAAAGAATGCCATATAATCCACAAGGGACAATCGAAGTAGATATACATAAACAAAGAAAAAAGATTGATGACCCGCATGGGTTTCAACGTGAAAATGGTGTAATTAAAGGATATAGCCAAACAGTTTCCAATTATCCATGTTCAGTATTGAAATATGGTTCAGAACATAACCCACGACACCCCACACAAAAGCCTGTTGATTTGATGGAATATCTTATTAGCACATACACAAATGAAGGCGAAACGGTACTTGACTTTACCATGGGTTCTGGTACAACTGGTGTGGCCTGTAAAAACACAAATCGCAGCTTTATTGGTATTGAACTTGACGAAAAATACTTTAAGATAGCTAAAGAACGAATCGAGGGTGCAAACCCACTAAATCAATTTATGGAGTAATACGTTATGATAAACTTGATGCAAGGCGATTGCCTTGAAATGATGAAAACTATCAGGGATGGGTCCGTTGATATGGTGCTAACAGACCCGCCGTACAGGGTTATTGGCGGCGGCAGTAAGAGTAATCCATCGCTTTCAAAATCGCTTGGCGGAAATAATGGAAAGATATTTCAACACAACGATATTTTATTTTCAGATTGGATGCCAATTGTTTTTCAAAAAATGAAGCCCGACAGTCACGCCTATATTATGACAAACTTAAAAAACCTTTTTAACCTACAGGCTTCTGCTGTAATGTGCGGGTTTCAAGTTCATAACCTTCTGGTCTGGGAAAAGCAAAATGCAATACCTAACCGATGGTATATGAAGAACTGCGAATACACGTTATTTTTAAGAAAGGGGGCAGCTTTTCCTATTAAAAATATGGGCTCAAAAACTGTTCACAAGTTTCAAAATCCCATTGGATGTAAGTTGCACCCCACTGAAAAGCCGGTTGGTTTAATGCAATTATATATTGAGAACTCGTCAAACCCCGAAGACACAGTTTTGGACCCTTTCCTCGGCAGCGGCACGACAGGCGTTGCTGCAAAAAACTTGAATCGTAATTTTATTGGTATTGAACTTGACGAAAAATATTTTAAGATAGCAAAAGAACGAATCGAGGGTGCAAACCCATTAAATCAATTTATGGAATAATGATATGGCCAAAAAAGGCGAAATGAAACCGATGGATCAACACGAACAAAAAATTCGTGATAATGCTGTTAGATATAATGTAGTATTTTTTCAACCAGCGACTTCTTCAAGGGTGAGTATGACATTTGACACACTTGAAGAAGCAAAGCTATACTCGACTGAAAAGCTGCAAGAAAAAAATATGATCAGGTCTGCCATGATTTACGCCGCCAATGAATATGAAAACCATGCCATGGTAGGATCTATTGACCGCAAACTAAAATGGAAAGAAGTAATTCCAGCAACATATAAATAATATTGTCATACAGGAGAAAAGACATGAAACGAAAACACGAAAAAGATAAACCGAAAGAGAGAAACGAGTTCGTCGTATCTCTTATCCATCGTCAAGGTGCAGGGGCTGGTTCGCATGGAAAAAGCAAAAAAAGCTTTGCGCAGAAAAGAAAAAGTAAGCCTTCAGGACCAAGAATATTGTCATAAGGTCGTATGATTTTTTGACAATATTCTTTTTTTCCTATTGACACTGCAAGGATTCTGGCCTAAGTTACTTTCATAAGGTAACGCAGTTAGGAGATACGATATGTACTTTGCAACTAATATCGCCGCGATTCAGACCGCGATGGAAGCTAAGACACCCCGTGCAGTTGTTGATGTTATTCGTGAGTACTATCCTGACTGCACAATTGATCGTAACGGTCGTGCTCATGCGCCATATGACGGATATCTGTGTGTTCACACAGATCGTTTGTTTCGGGGCGGCGAATATCTTCCTTTCGAACTGACTGAAGAAACACAAGGTTCCAAAGTGTACAATTTGTGGGTATACTGCGATGGTGAAGTGTACACAATCGAAGGAACAAAAGGCCAAATCAAGGCTGGTGCAGAGATTGCAAAAAATCAAACCTTCGAATTTGACAAGACCATTTCCCATGTAGGTGATTTGGGAAAGCGTTGCGAATTTGATCTTACTTTGATTGCGGTATTTGCTAATGTCGGTATGTACGGACCGGAATACACCAATATGCTTCGCGATTCAGAAGGCAACCCAGTTGTTTATAAAGGTTCTAAGCCCCTTGATTGCGCAACTGGTGAAAAAATTAGTCTTGTTGGGATGGTAAAATCGCATTGGACAAGTTATAACGGAGAAAAGAAATGTACTTACATCAACCGCCCGAAAAAAATGGTGAAATAAAATGAATCTACCTGCAAAAAAACCAATGCCTTCTGAATGGGTAATTGAATATGAAAAGAAGCGTGATACGTTAGTAGAAAGTAAAAATGCATTGGCGCAATCGGTACAAGATATACTAATGAATGTTAGTATTGGTGGTTCTTATGGTGGAGATGTTTGGGGGCGTTCTGGAAGACCAGACCCTTCTATGAGAACACTTGAACATGTTTTATTGTGTTCTGCTTGGAGACGGGTATATGACCAATGGATTGTTAGTCTTGCTACGGCCAAAGACAAGGCGAGAATCGACAAGATGCTTCAAGACCCACCATCATTTACTATTCAAAATATCAGAAATGAATTTGGGGATTATATTAAAGACCCAAGAGGAAATATTCTTAGGGGTCTTGCGGAAGTATTTTGTGATTTGGACCCTGCATACAGGTCACATAGTAAAGTTAAAATTGGCGTTGAAGGATTGCCAAAAAGAGTAATCATTAGCAACTTGTCTTCGTATGGGTATGGTCGTGAAAAACTCAACGATCTTATTAATGCTATTCGTTCATATCAACTCAAAGCACCTATTGAATATGTCGAATTGAGTGAATGGATTGCCAAATCTTTGAAAACACCAACTGAAAATGATGGCATCACATTAAAGCGGTTTAAAAATTCAAACTGTCATGTGATTTTTGACAAATATACACTATTAGATGTCAATCGCGCATTGGGCGAATATTATGGCGATACATTACCAGATGCGGCGGAACAACAAAGCGAAAAGCGTAAATCTACTGCTGTATCTAAAGATTTGCAATATTACCCAACACCAGTATCAGTAGTTAGCCAACTGATTTACGATTTTGGTGTTGCTAAAGATGGTCTTATTTTGGAGCCTTCTTGTGGGTGTGGTCGCATTATGGATGCGTTAGTAAAAGATGGATACAAGACTTGGGGTGTGGAATATGACCCAACGAGGGCTGCTGAAGCCCGTGCAAAGGGCCATAAGGTGACTATCGGCAATTTCCTAGACCAGCCTTCTACGGCCATGTTTGATGGTGTTGTGATGAATCCACCGTTCTATGGAATGCACTACTTGCAACATATCGAAACCGCGTTAAAGTGGTTGAAGCCCAGTGGCAGATTGGTTTCGATTTTGCCAGTGACCGCAAGATATGATCATGATAAGATTACTAAAGAATGGGCTGAAAAAAACGATGTTAATTGGAAACATTTGCGATGGAGTTCTTTGCCTGTAGGATCTTTTAGTGAAAGTGGAACAAATATCAACACCGTAATTTTGAGATTGTGGAAAAATTGATAGGAGAGATATGTGATAAAATTATTTAAAGGTAGTTGTGTAGATAAACTTAGGGATTTGAAAGATGGCTGCGTTGATTTGACAGTCACGAGCCCACCATACGACAATTTAAAAGACTATTTGGGTAATATATCTTCATGGTGTGAAGAATCTTGGAAATCGATAATCAAAGATTTATATCGGGTAACTTCTGATGGTGGTGTGGTAGTGTGGGTTGTTAATGATGCGACAATAGATGGGGGCGAAACAGGTTCTTCATTTAAGCAGGCATTGTGGGCAGTGGAATGTGGTTTCAATCTCGAAACTATGATTTGGGAAAAAATAGGAAGCGGATGTTTTGGGTCTAACAAATTGTATGCACAAAATTTTGAATATATGTTTATATTCATAAAAGGTAAGCCTACAAGAGGAAAGCTTATTTCAGATAGAAAAAATAAAACTAAACCAAGAACTGTCATGAAAGTAAATGCAAACATCCAGACTGATGGTTCTTCAAAATATCAAAGAACTATAGTATCAAAAGAATTTGGTAAAAGAAACAATATCTGGACAATAGACACAGAAAGAAAAGTAGATCACCCTGCGCCTTTTCCATTACAATTGGCAAAAGATCACATCATATCTTGGTCTAATGAAGGCGATACTGTGTTAGACCCGTTTATGGGTTCCGGTACTACTGGAATTGCGGCAAAACTATTGAATAGATCATTCATCGGAATTGAGTTGGCAGATGAATATTTTGACATGGCAAAAGAACGAATTGAAGGTTCTAGCCCATTGAGCAAGTTTTTGTGAATCAAAACCCAAGAATGATATTGACATTATTGGGTTTTTGATATATTATGACGGTTATATTTAATATAAAGGAATTACTATGACTCCAGAATTTCAGATTTTGTCGCCAAGAGAACATGTTCGCAAGAGAATTGGTCTATATCTTGGTTCATCATCTAAAGAATATGTTGATAGGTTTTTAGGCGGGAAATGGGAAACTGTTTGCTATGTCCCATCGCTAAACAAAATTATTGATGAAATCATCGACAATTCAATTGACTGTGCAATTAGAGAAAACTACAAATATGCCAATAAAATTGATGTTACTATCGAAGGAAACCAAGTTACAGTAACAGATAATGGCACTGGTATTCCACAAGAGTTAGTGGTGACACCTGAAGGCGAAAAAATAAAAAGGCCCGTTGCTGCTTGGACACGTGTTAATGCAGGGACAAGTTTCACAGATGATAGGGTTTCTATTGGCGCAAATGGTGTTGGTAGCTCTTGTACTAATTTCGTATCATCAGAATTTAAAGGGGTTACTTGGCAATTGGGTAAATGCCTTACAGTGCATTGTACTAATGGCGCTGAAAATATTGTAGTTACTGAATCTAAAAAAGCAGGTAATGGAACGTCGGTATCATTCACACCTGATTTTTCCTTGTTTGAAGTAGATTCTCTTGGTGATCTTGATACTGCCGCGCTTGTAGAAGATCGTTTGGTAGGTCTGCAAATGTCATTTCCAGAAATTACATTTTCGTTCAATGGCAAGAAAATTCAAGTGCGCGATATCAAAAAATATTCGGAAATGTTTAGTGGTGAGGGAACTTCGGTAATACTCGAAAAAAATGACAATCTGTCTTTTTTCTTCACATCATCAAATGATGGATATCGCTCAAACAGCTTCAATAATGGGGTAAACACAAGGATAGGCGGCACTTATGTTGACTATATTGTGAACTCTGTAGTAGAAGAACTTCTAATTTTGATTAAGAAAAAGCATAAAATTGAAGTCGGCAAAAGCGTGGTCAAAAACGGTCTCACATTTATTTCGTTTGCCAGAAATTTTGTTAATCCAAAATATGACAGTCAGACAAAAGAAAGATTGACAAATTCACTTGGTGAAGTAAAATCACACTATGAAAAGTATTGCAACAAAGACTTCAAATTACTTGCCAAAAAGTTGTTTGCGGCTGATGATATTATTGCGCCAATCATAGAAGCACAAATAGCAAAGAAAAATGCTGACGAATTGAGAAGTTCAATCGTGGCGCAAAAGAAACTCAAAAAGGTAAAAGTGGCAAAACATATCGCTGCTTCATCTGATCAAGCATCTTTGTTTTTAGTCGAAGGTGATTCCGCTATTTCTAAATTTTTGGAAGTTAGAAACCCTAAGCTTTCTGGTGCGTATCCATTGCGGGGCGTCGTTATGAATACTTGGGATATGAAATCAACTGATGTTCTAAAGAATAAAGAGCTAAGTGAATTAGTTTCTATTTTGGGATTGGATATTAATAATCCTAAAAGCTACAGTAATATGAATTATGCTAAAATCGCAATTATGTGTGATTCTGATAAAGATGGGCATCACATTGCTTCTTTGTTGGTCACATTCTTCTTTAAGTTTTGGCCACAATTTGTAAGAAATGGTTGTGTTGGTATTGTTCGTTCGCCTATTATGATTTCCACTAAAGGCAATGAAACAAAGTGGTTTTATAACTATAGTGATGCAATGGAGTTTAAGAATAGTAGTAAAGGATATAATCATCGCTATATCAAAGGTCTTGGTTCGCTTGAGACTAAAGAATATGATGTTATTGTTAACAATCCAGTATTGGATGTTGTTGGCATTGATGATGAAACCCATTTTGAAATGATGTTTGGTAAAGCAGCCGACAAAAGAAAGGAATTTATGCTGTCATGATAAACTTGATGCAAGGTGACTGTCTAGAGATGATGAAAAACATTCCCGATGGGTCGGTTGATCTTACCGTGACCAGTCCACCTTATGGAACGACAGCTTGTAAATGGGATTTTGTTATTCCCTTTGAACCAATGTGGGAACAACTTAAACGTATCACTAAAGATAATGGGGCTATGTTATTATTCGGTGGGGAACCTTTTAGTAGTTTGCTTAGGACTAGTAACTTAAAAGGGTATAAATATGATTTAGTGTGGAAAAAATCTAAGTGTGGTAGCGCACTTACAGCAAAATTTAAGCCTTTAACCAAGCATGAAAACATATGTGTGTTTGAAAGAAAAGGAAAAAAGACAGTATATAAGCCTCAAATGGAGGTTGGTAAACCATACAAAAGGACTGGTACTAAATACAAAGTAAACAACCACGGTTACGGGGTAAAAAGTGTTGAGGTTAACAACGAAGGTACAAGACACCCCAGTTGCATATTAGACTTCCCTCAAAAGTGGCGTAGGCAGGATCAAGTACACCCCACCCAAAAACCTGTCGCGCTGATGGAATACCTGATCCGCACCTACACCAACCCCAGCGAGACCGTTCTGGATTTTACTATGGGTTCTGGCACTACTGGTGTAGCTGCAAAAAACTTGAATCGCAGCTTTATTGGTATTGAGCTTGATGAAAAATACTTTAAGATAGCTCAAGAACGAATCGAGGGTGCAAATCCGCTAAATAAATTTATGGAGTAATAATATGATAAACTTGATGCAAGGTGACTGTCTAGAGATGATGAAAAACATTCCCGATGGGTCGGTTGATCTTACCGTGACCAGTCCACCTTATGACAACCTGCGCACGTATAACGGAAACAACGACCAATGGGGCGAACACGTCTGGAAGGCTGTCATTGCAGACCTTTATCGCGTTACTACTCAAGGTGGCGTTGTGGTGTGGATCGTAGGTGACGCAACAATCAAGGGCTGCGAAACCGGCACGAGTTTTAAACAGGCGCTTTGGGCAATGGAATGCGGTTTCAATCTTCACGACACGATGATTTGGCAAAAAACCACTTTTAGCGCGGTTGGAGCCTTGCAGTCACGCTACGCGCCCGTTTTTGAATATATGTTTGTTTTAGTAAAGGACAAACTGCGCACATTTAATCCCATAAAAGATAGGCACAACAAACACGCAGGTATAGATCACCATGGGACAATTCGTCAAAGAGACGGCAGTGTTTCGGAAGTTATTGGAAAAAAGAGCGGCAAAATAATAGCGCAGTTTGGGCAGAGGTTTAATGTTTGGCAGATAACGGAGGAAAAGAACAGTCGCGCACACGGACACCCCGCAATGTTTCCTATCGCCATTCCAAGGGACCACATCTTGTCATGGTCAAACCCTAGCGACACAGTGCTTGACCCGTTCCTTGGCAGTGGTACGACAGGCGTTGCAGCAAAAAACTTGAATCGTAATTTTATTGGTATTGAACTTGATGAAAAATACTTTAAGATAGCTCAAGAACGAATCGAGGGTGCAAATCCGCTAAATAAATTTATGGAGTAATACGTTATGATAACAGATTTTATCAAAGAAGAATCCCCGAAAAGATATAATGTATCTGATATCGCAAAAAATGAATGGAAGGATTTTGCGATTTATACCTTGGAGAATAGAGCGATACCAAACATGATAGATGGTATGAAACCTGTTCAGCGTTTTTACCTATATTCTTCTATTATGAACAGCAAATCAGAATTTAAAAAAGTTTCCGCCATTAGTGGGCCAATCTCAGATTATGGATACCAGCACGGCGAAACAAGTGCATCTGGTGCTGGACAATTAATGGCGGCAGAATGGAATAATAATGTATGTTTGGTGGAAGGCCGTGGTGCTTTTGGGACTCGATTAGTGCCAACAGCAGCGGCACCAAGATACACATATACTAAGCTACATAAAAATTTTGGTAAATACATCAAAGATATTGACATTGCACCAGAGCATTCTGACCCAGAGCATGAACCACCATCATTTTACATTCCGGTAATTCCACTTGTTCTCTCTAATGGAACAAAAGGAATTGCTACTGGATTTGCTACTAACATTCTTCCCCGCGAAACCAAAGACATCATTCGTGCATGTAAAGAATATTTGTCTAATGGCAAAATAAGCAAGAAATTGAAAATTAAATTTCCCGAATTTAATGGAACTGTAGTACAAGATTTAGAAGAACAAAACCGATATTTTTGTAAAGGTCTGTTCGAAAAAAGAGGAAAAACAGTCCTTTTGATTACTGAAATTCCTTATGGTGTTGATCGTGAAAGTTATGTTACAATTTTAGATAAACTAGAAGAATCAGATGAAATTGTAAGTTACGATGATCTTTGTGATAAAGATGGGTTTAAATTTGAAGTCAAATTGAAGCAAAACACCAGTGCAAACTGGGATGATGCGAAAATTGAAAAGGAGTTTAGGCTCACTAAGCCAATAACAGAGAACTTGACAGTCATCGATCAAAATGGTAAGTTACGCGAGTATACAGATGAACGCGATCTTATCAAAGATTTTTGTGACTATAGGTTGGGAATTTTACAAAAGCGCATTGATTTGCGTGTTAAGGAATACAATGAGGAATTTCGATGGTTGGATGTAAAAATGCAGTTCATCAAAGAAGTTATTGATAATAACATCATATTCAAAAACAAGAAAAAAGTAGATGTGTCAGAACAGATATTGCAAAATACTACTGCACTGGCAGATGACATTGAAAGGCTTTTGAGAATTAATATCATGAGTCTTACTGATGAAATGGTAAAGTCTCTTAAATCTGAACAAGACAATGCAAAAAAGGAATTGAAATTTTGGAAGACCACAACCCCAAGTATTCAGTTTGATACTGATTTGGAAGAACTATAGGAGAACATAATGTCTATTAAGCAAATTATTGCAGAGATGATCGAAAACAAACTTGAAGAATCTTCACTTTCACGAGTTTGGCAAAAGACCCAGAATCATTCATGTGGAACTATCACGAGTCATCGTGACAAAAAAACAAAAGCACAAAACAAACAGACCAACAAAGAAATGCTAACCTATTTGATGGGCAAGGGTTATTCCGTAACCAAAATAAAAGGAAGTTACATTGAAAATTTTGGTAGCGAAAATGAGAAAGAAGTTGGTGAAGAATCTTTTTTTGTGTGCAATCAAAAAGTCGAAGGTTCTGATGGTGGTATTTTAGAAAAGGATCTTATTGCATTGGGGCGAAAGTACGATCAAGATTCTGTTTTGATTATACCAATGGGTGGAAAAGGTTCTTATCTCTATGGAACATCAAAAAGGGATGATGCATATCCATCGTACAACAAAAAAGAAGTTGTAGGTAGTGGCAAATTCGGGAAAGCTTCTGGGCAATTTCTTAGCAGAATTCGAGGCAGAAAGTTTGCATTTGAAGAAGTAGAGCCCACCCAAACTATCAATGGTATTAGAGGCAAAAAAATATTTGTTGGGAAAATGGAAAAAGAAATGGATTTCGACTAAAAATTATTGACATCACTTTGTAATTCTGGTACTAATGAAGTAAGAGATATATAAGGTGATGTCAAAACATGATGTACGAAGTTGAAAACATGCCAAAGTCTATTAGCTATAAGCTTTTGGATAGCGTAATAGTATTTGCTTGTGATTTTTTATCCATGCCAGTTGAAACAGATTTAGAAATAGAGTTTGACAGCACACTAAATGAATTTCAGTGCGGATATTGCGATATTGAAGATGATGTTGCAAAACTCTGGTTAGACCCAAAACTAAATGTTAAAGAAATAGTAGCTACTATTTTTCATGAAATGGTTCATATTCGCCAGATGTTAGATGGTGATTTATTAGTTGGCGAGGGTTCGGTGCCATCTACTTGGTGCGGAATTGCATACAGCTGCGAATACTTAGAATTGCCTTGGGAGAAAGAGGCATTTAGATTAGAAAAAGAAATGATGGAGATTTATTATGCTGGTTAAAATTGATGAAGAACAGATTGACGAGATGGTAGTTACTAATATGAAAGAAAGTATTGCTATGATTTTGGAAGAACCTTACTACCTATATCATGATACAAAAAGAGCTCTTATGCTTGTGGATTCGTTTGTTGATGTGTTGGGTTATTACATGCTCGATGGTGAACATGTCGATTATGTGAAAAGTTTGGACTTAGAAAAGCTTAAAAATAGCATTGAAATTTTATCTGTCATCGACAATCCAGATGGTTCCGCAAATGTTTCTTTTGATGCTACACTAGAACAAGCAGAATTACTTGCTGGTGAAGGATTTAAATATCTATTGACAAAGGCTGCTTTCAGTGTTAATGATGAACAACTAACCCAAATTTTGTTAAAGGAAAAAAATGATGTATAAAGTTGGCGATAAGATTCCAGTTTGGTGGAATACTGGCATTAAAAATGAAGGTGGCGAAAATATTGCCACTGTTCTTGAGGTTCGAGACTACCAAGGACCATATGAGTATTTCGACAGTATTTTGAAACTTACCGCTGCATTCCCATCTAAGCGTGGTTGGTTGGAAATGACAGTTTAATTTTTTATTGTTGTCAAGGCAGAAACTACTGTCTTGACAACAAATTTATATGAAGAGGCATCAAATGGCATCAAGAGTGCAAATGGTTAAATCCAAAAATCTAATTTCACCACCAAAATGGTTGCCGCCAAATATTCATTATGAGGTTATGGCTGGAAGCCAAAGCTATAATGTTCAAACTGCGGATTCGGACATGGATGTTGTTGGATTTTGTATCCCACCAAAAGACAATATTTTCCCTCATCTTAAAGGTGAAATTTTGGGGTTTGGTAATCAGACACAGAGATTCGATGTTTGGCAAGAGCATCATATTATTGATAAAGAAACAGACAAAGAATATGATTTTTCAATTTATTCTATCGTAAAGTTCTTTCAGCTTGCTATGGAAAATAACCCTAATATTATTGATGTGTTGCATGTGCCACAGCACTGTGTGTTATTTGCATCAAGTATTGGCCAAATGGTCCGCGATAATAGATCAAAATTCCTGCATAAAGGAAGTTACCAAAAGCTAAGGGGATATGCATATTCGCAACTGCACAAAATAGGCACTAAAGCAAATTCAGCAAATCCCAAAAGACTGGCATCTATTGAAAAGCATAAGTATTGTACAAAGTTTGGATATCATATTGTGAGATTGGTTCTACAGTCAGAGCAAATTCTTATTGAGCATGAATTGGATATCGGAAAAAATGCAAAAATTTTGAAAGCTGTTCGAAGTGGTGAATGGTCAGAAGAAAAGTTGAGGTCTTGGTTCGATGAAAAAGAAAAACATCTTGAGAGTTTGTATGTCACATCTACACTAAGACATGGGCCAGATGAAGAGTTTATCAAGAAATTGTTATTGGAATGTCTCGAATCACATTACGGTTCATTAAGTGATGCTGTAAAGATGGAAGTACCAGTTGACCGAATGATTTCTGAATTGAAATCGGTCATTGAAAAATATGAAGGGCGCTAATTTAGCGCCCTTCTCTAATTATTTGCCTTTTTT
>Ga0222629_1000186_pt1 | contig 24146 bp, 24 predicted proteins | sample AntAcemetagenom1_FD_179847 | JGI IMG/M metagenome (GOLD analysis project Ga0222629, IMG submission 179847) | Saline water microbial communities from Ace Lake, Antarctica - #1 | ecosystem: Environmental > Aquatic > Non-marine Saline and Alkaline > Saline | place: Antarctica: Ace Lake | collected... | reverse complement strand
TCTCTACGTTGTTCTTCTTCTAACCAACGAGAGTAACGAGAAAGGTGAATAAATGTTTGGTAGTCTGTGGTCATCTGTGTTTCTCCTTAGATAACTAAGTTATACCTGTGTTTCCTTAAGTATAACCTATATAGTATATATAATAGTAGGGAGGAGGGTTCCTCCTTTTAATAGGGGACTATAAATTTAAGTAGGCTCTTGAGGCCAAGTGATTGTGCTTGGGAAACCTGATTGGTCTGGAATGTCACGCAGAGCGGAGCGATAAGTAGCCCAAGTTGCTTGATCTACTGGTGCGTCAGATAGCTGTGTCCAATCAGAACCTGTAAGAATCTCATTTCTAATAACCCTAACTTCAACTGCTTTTATCTCTGTGAGGTTAGGTTGTTCTTCTGTTGCACCGGGCCAGTTTGAAATATCGGCGTCATCTTCTACCAATATTCTGTTATCATCTTCTAATATAAATACTTTGCTCATGTTATACTCCTCAACCTGTTACCCAAACTTCTAGACCACCACTGCCGCCAGCAGAAACGGTGTTGCCATTCAACACGCCTGCAGATGCCCCGCCAAAGGCTGCTAAACTTGCGGTGTAACCCGAGGTGACAGAACCTCCGGCGGAAGCTGGAGCTATCAATTCACCTGTGAAGCCTGCACCGATATCTGCTAACCCATAAGCCGCAGTTTGCAGTGTTGCGGAGCCTGAAGTAACGCTGGCAGTTCCGTCTGCCCTGTTATTAAGTTGGTCATTGTAACCGGGAATCCAACCGGATGCGCCTGATTGACCGCCAGTTACAGTGACCACATTTCCATCCCATCGTAATATGGATGAACCGCCAGCGTTGCCGTAGCGGTTACTCGTAGTATAGTACCCAGCGCCCCCAGCGGCAGCAGTAAATGACTCTCCGTTCAAGACTGAGAGGTCAGAAAAGTAGACAGATGTCTTACCGCCATCCCCGCCACTGGTAGCCCGAGTGCTAGCATTAGATGAATACTGTCTACCCCCAGACCCTCCGCCGCCACTCACCACAGCCCAACCAGCTGACGCAGGAAAACCAGATAATGTCCCAGATGTTGTCACTGTAAATTTTGTTGGGAATCCTAGTAAGTTCACACCCCCAACACCCGCAGCACCAATCGCCGCCGCTGTAGTCGCATCAACAGAGGAGATGTTCTGTAGCTGTCTGCTAGAACTAATGACATCTGTTCCACCGACTTCAAGCATATCAACATTCACAACACCATTGCGAACTTCAAGGCTTTCATTATTACCACATACAACTCGCCATTGGTCTGCTGCATGGAACTGCAGATAGGTATTGGTGTCAGCGGTTGAGGTTATTTTATCATCGACAGTGATATTCTGAACATCAAGAATAGAGTTGTTGCCGAGGTTTACGTTTCCTGTAAAAGTCCCACCGCCAAATGGGTTACCAGATGGACCTGTAGCACCAGTTGAGCCTGTATTACCTGTGGGACCTTGAGAGCCTGTAGGCCCAGCGACACCTGTGTTACCTATAGAACCTTGAGGTCCAGTACCACCCTGTGGACCTGTACCACCTTGTGGACCAGTAGAACCTTGAGAGCCTATAGGTCCCTGAATACCCTGTCCACCAGTAGAGCCAGTAGCACCTGTATTCCCGATAGGGCCTTGAGAGCCTGTAGTTCCTTGAGGGCCTGTAGCACCTGTAGCACCACGAAGGTTTGTATAGGCACCCCATGTTCCATTAGGATTCTGGAAGCGTAAGGAATAACCAGACCAGCCACTAGCTGGCGCTGGGCCTGTTGAACCTGTGGGACCAGTAGAGCCTGTCCCACCTTGAGGTCCTTGAGGACCTGTGGCACCAGTTCCGCCTGTTGAGCCTGTCGAGCCTTGGGGGCCAGTGTTGCCGATTGAACCTTGGGGACCTGTAGAACCAGTATTACCTATTGGCCCTTGAATACCTTGAGGACCTGTGTCTCCATCATCACCTACTGGACCTTGAGGACCTGTAGCACCTGTGGGACCTGAGCCACCTTGAGGACCTGTGGAACCAGTGAGACCTGTATTTCCTATAGGACCTTGAGCACCAGCAGCGCCTGTGGGACCTGAGCCACCTTGAGGACCTGTGGAACCAGTAGCACCTGTATTTCCTATAGGACCTTGAGGACCTGTAGCGCCTGTATTACCTACAGTACCTTGAATGCCCTGTGAACCTGTTGCACCATCATCACCAACTGGACCTTGCGGACCTGTTGAACCCGTTAGGCCTGTATTGCCTATAGTACCCTGAGGTCCTGTTGCGCCTGTATTTCCTATAGGACCTTGAGCGCCTGTAGAACCTGTATTGCCTATAGTACCCTGAGGTCCTGTTGCGCCTGTATCGCCTACATCACCTTGGGGGCCTGTTAAACCTGTACCACCCTGAGCGCCTGTATTTCCTATAGGACCTTGAGCGCCTGTGGTTCCTTGGTCACCTTGGATACCTTGAGGACCTGTGGCACCTGTTGGACCTGTAGCACCAGCAGAACCGTTGGTCCCGTTAGTTCCCTTCTGGGCAACTTGCTGCCAGTAGGTTGTGTTAGTTGTTGCTGTACCAACGGGGACGTCGATTTTGGCAACAAATGTTTCACCGCTATAGTACACGGCATCTTGTGCGACATATGTTGTTCCAGAACTCCAAGTTCCTTTCCAACCCATCCGCACCCGTCCAATATTTAATGTTCCCATTTTTACACCGTACTAACTGAGAGGAACCCGTTGGCATCGATTGTGAAATCGTTGTCAGCAGCATCCCCATAATATTCTATTTGAAGTTCACCATCCGAATTGATGGAGAATGTACCAAAGGCTAAACCTAGCGGCGTAGCGCCCATTGCACCTGTAGGGCCTGTAGAGCCATCAGGACCGTTGGTCCCTTGGATACCTTGGATACCCTGTGGGCCAATAGGCCCTGCAACACCTTGTGGGCCGAGAGGTCCAGTTGCGCCTGTAATACCCTGAGAGCCTGTAGAGCCTTGTAGACCTGTATCACCCTGAATACCTTGAGTACCTTGGTCCCCAGTAGCACCTTTGACGCCAGTAGCGCCTGTAGAACCTTGAGGTCCTTGAGCGCCTACTGGTCCTTGCGGACCTATAACACCATCATCACCTTGGATGCCTTGAGGGCCTACCGACCCTGTAGGACCTTCGCCTCCAGTAGTACCAGTTAACCCGGTGTTCCCAATAAGACCTTGAATACCTTGAGTACCCGTCGAACCTTGAGGTCCTTCAGCTCCCACAGGTCCTGTAGAACCTGTATCACCTGTTAAGCCCTGAGGGCCTTGGTCACCTGTGACACCTTGAGGTCCTTCAGCTCCCACAGGTCCTGTAGAACCTGTATCACCTGTTAAGCCCTGAGGGCCTTGGTCACCTGTGACACCTTGTTGGCCTTGAGAACCTGTTGGTCCCTCTGGACCAATACCACCTACATCACCTTGAGGGCCTTGTGAGCCTGTGGACCCTGTAGGTCCCTGCGAGCCTGTAGGACCTGATGGTCCTGTATCGCCACTTTCACCAATGACACCTTGGTCACCAACTGGGCCGAGGATGCCTTGAGGGCCTGTAGGTCCTTCTGGTCCCTGAGGACCTGTTAAACCCGTAACACCTTGAGGGCCTGTTGAACCTGTAGCACCTAGGTTTCCCTGTGCGCCTTCTGGTCCTACGTCACCTTGGTCACCCGTGACACCTTGGAGACCTGTTGGTCCTTGGATACCTGTGGGACCTTCTGCCCCTGTATCTCCAGTTTGTCCTGTCGGTCCTTGAGGGCCTTGGACACCTTGGATGCCTACTGGGCCTTGAGGTCCGTTAGGTCCTGAGGGGCCTACAACACCCTGCACACCTTGAGGTCCTTCAGATAAGCTAAACTCTAAGTTACCAGCTTCAGCATCATAGGTTGCATAACCATCCGTGCCATAGGGCAGGGACACCATTGAGGTTGTCAGGTTATACAGCTGGTTTCTAATTGCAGCTGCTTCAGCTACGGTTGATTCAGATGATGTGTTTACCCAGCCGCGTGTTGCGACTTCATCGTCAGCTAGAGGTTCGCCAATGTTCTTTAGTCGGTAACCTTTAGCATCCCAACGTCCATCAGCGTCACTTAGTTCGATTGCGTTTTCTGCACGGTCAACGGCTTCTTCCGCTAAGAACCGGGCCTGCTTGTTTGCTAGGTCTAAGTCAGCTTCAAATAGTGTGGAACCATCTGTGAAATCAACCAACGGCACCTTCGAAGTTTGCCGTTTTATAGCAACGATAGCGTTTACTGGTGGAGTTGTTGTTATCGATACTGTTGTATCATTTAAGAATGTTTTTGGGGCCGCCACACCCGCAACTAGAACAACAACGTCTTCACGGTTGATATAGTTAAACGGTATGGAAAATTCAGATGTAGAACCGTCAGCCACATATTTGACTATACTGTCAGCCATAATGTCTCCTGAAAGAAGTAGACCCCTCCGAAAAGGGGCCTGTTGTTGTTTTTAATTGGCTATCGTTGTTATCAATGGCTCAGCCTCTCGACCTGCCTTCGATAACGAGCGGTTTACCCTATTGGACATGACCGCTTTCTTTAGCTCAGGGTATTCCCCAAATAGCTGCTGTTTGGCCTTTCGTTTGGCCAGTTGGATGTAGATGTTAAGATGCTTAACACGCCCATCATCTGCAGAACGTGTCTGGTTAATTTCAGCAGCGTCAGTCAGGCTTGCATACCTTCGTGAGTTTATCTGCTTGGCTAAAGTTTTAATGAGATTATCAGTGCTATTTACTTTAATTGTACCTATTAACTCATTGTATCTTCTATATTGTACTGCAGATAACTCAACATCTCCGAGGTTCCTCTGGGGACCAACAAAGGCGTGGTTAAGTTTACGCATCTCTTCGTAAACACCAGCTGCAACATGCTCACCACTGTCCAGTTTCTTCTGCCTAATAAACCCAAGCATATACTCTGGAAGGTCAACTGCCTCACCTGTAAGCCAATCGTGTTTTACAACCGAATTATCCATCCCGTATATACGAGATTTAATCTTATCGGTGAGTGTGCGTAGCTCTGTCATATGCCCGTTTTGAGCTTTGTTAAATTCATAAGATATGCTGGAATATGGCACCATTGATGCCGCCCGATACGACAGTGTATTCGCTGCCTTTTCGAAACTGGTATTACCATCAAATAGGCGCATCGTGTCGGCAAGAGACATCATATAGGTTTTTGACATTACGTTATTAGCAAACGATGCCATGGTCATGCCGACTAGCTCACCCAGTTCTGGGTCTGGGTCATTTTGTTGATATTCAATCATTTCATAAATATCGCCAATAATACCAAATATCATGCCGTGTGGGTCGAGACGTTTCAGTTCAATCCAATTAGGTTTTTCAGCTGAACCCATATTAATAGAATAGGGTTGCCAATCAGGTGAAGCATTCCAGAGCTTAGCCTTGTTGCTATCTGAAGTGTATGAAGGCCCACCACCTGTAATCTTACCGTTCATGGCAAGATTATAAGCATATGCGCCAGCTGCGGCTCCTAACGCCATATTCCCCATAACAATCGCACGTTCATCGGCTGTACCTGCACCACGAAACACAATGTCCCGCTGCTTTTGCATCACTAGGTTCAATACAGGAATGCGCTCAAACGAAACCCGAAGGATGTTTGTAGGGGTCTGAACAAAAGGCATAATTTGGCGCAGTAAAGGAAAGTTTGAAATCATTTGCTGCGTTTTGGCTGAAAATGTTCCTGACCTTAGCGGCGTTGTAAATGTGCTTTCACGTGCCTCATCAATCGCCTTAACCGCTACTTTGCTGGTATGATTGAATGTGCCTGTGTTCTTTTTGATAAACTCAGCCTTGGTGGCTTCATCATCTAAGATTTTGCCCTCTCTGACCATTTGCTCAAACTTTTCGGTAAGACTTTCTTTAGAGTTGATAGCCTTGGTTATTTCACCATCGATGTACGCATCTTTGTTCGCGTATCCTAAAGAATCCAACTGGTCTGTAGTCAGTCGCCTTGCTTGGCTCATGACCATTGCTCGCATGCGTGACCTAAAGATGGTTTGCTTAAAGAACTCGTCTTCAGCTGTCAGGAAACGATTGGATAAGGTTAAACCTTTACCTAAGGTGTTTATCGCAAAGCCTGACACACCACCTCTATCTGTCGAAATAGCACGGCCTTTTCCCTTGGTGGGGTCAAATTTGGTTGCAGTGTCTAGGACACCTTCACCCGTCCACCATGATTTCAGGGTGTTTTCGATGGCGCTGTCTTTGCCCTGAGCGGAAAGGGTGGCCACATATCGCAAGCTGTCCGTAATTTCGGAGATGAGATATGCATATTGCCTTACGCCTTCCTCAGCGACTTGCATGTTGCCTGTAAGCGTACCACCAACGGCTCGAATGCCGGGGCGGATTAAGAGGTTAAAGCCGTTGGCACCCATGTTGAGTATATGTGTTCGTGGTCCTGAAAGGATGGCGTTAAGCCAAACCTCGTTGAGGACACCAAAAATCTTGTTCTCGTTGGCTTTGCGAATAATCTTGGCTTGAGCCTTTGGGTTGCCCTTAGCACCCTGAATTTGCTTGGCTAGTCGCCTTACCTGATTAGAGCCACCAAATTCCATCAGGCGGTCTAATGCGACATCATCTAGTGCATCTGCCGTTCTAATTCTTCCTGCTGAAACAGCACGGGCAGTCGCAGTTTGGATGCCCTTCACAGATGCCTGTACGTCAGCGTGTAGCTTTAGCAAATCAACCAGCTGCCGCTCAACTGCCGTATCGACATCACGAGTTTTACTCATTTTGGCAATAACTTCTGAGAGGTCAGAAATTCTGCGTCCAGTAGACTGTAGAAGCATTTTACCCGCTACGATACGCTGTGCGCTTTTGCGGGTTACTTTCTCAGCATCTAGAAACGCCCCCCGTATTTCATCGGGGTTTGCGTCCACAATCTCTGCAAGGTCTTTGGTCGCTTCATCGAACACTTGGTTGTGTGTTTCAACTTTTTCCAAGCCCATGCCTTTAAGGACACCAGTGTCCGATAACGCTTGCTGCGTAGCATCCATCATCTTTAGGGCGTCAGGTGGTCCGTCCATATTGTTCCAGTTGAACAGACCAATATCATTACCTTCCATGTCCAAGCTGCTCAGAGGAACAATTTCGTTCGTCTTCCTAGCTTGGTCAGTAATGTTCCGTAGAGCTTGAGTATTAATGACCTCAGAGGGTGCCTTTGGTTGTGCTGGCGCTGTAGTTTGGACTTCTGGCACAGTAGGGGCGTCAGGTCTGATTTCTGGTATGGAGCCAATATCGGGCGCATCTGGTTGTACAGGTACATCAATTTTCGGCGCTACGGCCTCTGGCTTTGGAGCCTCAAGGTCTACCCTTCGGTTTCCCGTTGATGGGTCGAACTTCATACCGTCAGGGGTGGTAAACATCCCCTCAACCATTTGGCCTTTGGGTTTGCCGTTTGCTGCCAACTCATCGAATGTCTTGATGGTTGTTTCAGCGTCTGCAATTTCGGCAGCAGTTTCCTTAGATACAGCGCCAGTTTCGGTTATTTCTAGTTTCGCCTTTGAGGTGCCACGTGCCAGCTTGATAACCGCCACGATACCTTCCAGACCAACACCGAGTATGCCACCTTCTACTGAGTTTCGCAGTCTATTTTCCCATTCAGTAGCATTAGCATCGGTTGCCAGTGCTTCTGTTAAGTATGGGACTGCCCACTCGTTTTCCTGCATGAATGCTGAAATGTTGGCGTCGTAAGGGTCAAAGGCAGTGGCATCTGCCGCCGCGCCTTTCCCAAGACCAGCAAGAATACTTCTGCCACCACCAAGCGCATAATATGCAGTGGCGAATTGAGCGAAGCCTTCTGCAAGCTGACCCGCCATTGTGTCTGGCGTGCCAAGCGTCTCAGTTAGGTCAACTGCGCCACCTGTGGCAGTAACAATGTTTGTGAGGGCAGTGTCAGCGTTATAATCTACGCGGTCTTCTGGGTTCGAGATATTGATACCCATTTTATCGTACTTTGACCGCTGCTCTAGAAACGCCATGTCTTTCTCTTTTTGAGTAAAGAGGTTCCCTCGTGCTTCTTCTTGCTTTGCGATGAAGTTGTTCAGCGTGGCTTCAAACTGCTCAGGCGTGACTGCTCCAAAGTTTTCATATGTTTGCCGAGCTTCTGCACCAGCGCCAATAGCACCTCGTACAATACCGCTTAGAACATCCTGCGCCCCGTCTACAAAGTTACTGAACATATTTGGTTCTTCGGGTGGGGGTGGTAGTTCGTATTGCCCCTGCAGAACTTTAAGTGCTGCGCCCTGACCATACACTTGGTCGAACATTGAGACGTTGGCCCCGCCGTTCTGCATTAAAACGTCTTTTGCTCTGTCGAGTGCTGCTTGGTCTGGAAGGATACGGACTTCGGGTTGTGTTTCCTCAGCCATTATTAATTTCCTTCTATTATGGAGATGAGGGCATCAGAAGTTGCGGCTACGCCACTTCCGTCTGCACTCGTTTGTGCGGCACTCAATGCATCTGATATGTTTTGGTTGACCGAAATAGTTTGCCCAACAGACTGAATTACATCCATTGGAACTGTTGATTTTTTGGCTAAATCAACTGCCTGAGCCGCTATTTGATATTGGATGCCAGGAGTGAACTTTTTGTCTGGGTTGGTTTCCATCCAATCAAGTTTAAGTTCCTGATAATATTTATCGAACCGAACTCCAGCTTGTAGTGCAAGTTCACCTGATGTGCCGTCTGGCACGAGGCTTGCGGCTGTTGTTACAGAGTTAATGAAGCTGGATTTAAGGTCTTTAGCTGCTGACCCAGCGGTCAACCAATCAAGGCCCATCTCTTCCCCGCTGTTGTAGACAGTGTTCCATTGAGAAAGTAACGCACCTTCTGATTTTGCAGGTATTGTACCGAGCGCCACTTGCAGCGCGAGGTAATCGTAAACTTTAGCAACATCGGTGAAATTCTTTAATTCGTTCATTACTGTCGCGTGCGCTTTGTCGGCATCGCCACGGAACTCTGCACCAGATTTGTCCTGACTATTTCTAAAACTTACCATGCTTCGGTATAGGGTTGCGGCTTTCGCGTTACCCCTTCGCCCTGCTCGGTATAATTCTACCATCTCTGCGTCGATGTCTTGATTAAGCTGGACGAGAGCCGTACCTGTTGACGTGGCTGCTTGAGTTATTTTGGCAGTAATTCCAGCCTCAAGAGACGAAACATTTGCATTGTTTTGTGCTAGCCTCGCATTAGCCTCATCTTTCTCTTTTTTGGCAATGTTGGTACTAATGTCGGCACGGGCCTCATACACTGCCGTCGCAGCTTTGAGGTTTGTAGCTAAAGACCCAGTACCTGTGATGACACCCTCAAGGCTATCGAGCATACTTGTGTCGTTAGCTTTATAAGCCGCAAGGATGACACTGTTGAGAATGGTCTCGTTGACCTTTTCTCTATTCATGCCGTCGACTTCAGCGGCTTTAATCCGACCATTCACCCAATTAACAAACGTCGCCTCTTTTGTAGCTCGTTGTTCCTCAGTATCTTCCTCTTTGTACATTGTAAGAATGTAAGTAGAGGTTTCATTGGCCCACGCAGCATAGTTCTGGTTTTTCTGCCAATCACGATGTTTATCAGCCCACGAGGCTCTAAATGCTTCGTTGGCTTTAGACGCTGTAGTTGAGAAGTATTCGGCAACTTCAACGTCACTATGACCCGCAAATCCATTGTCTTGCTGGAAGCTCTCATAGAATTTGGTTGTGAAGTCATCGATGCTGTCGGGGTTACCGTTTTTGTACAGCTTCTTTATTTCTAAAGCGTCATTTAACTCTTCGGTGTAACGAGCAGACATCGCATTAAGGTGCGAAATCCGATAGCCTTTACGCAGATAGGGGCTGTCGCCCTCAGCAATAATGCCGTCTCGAACAGCGTCACCAATTGCCACACGTGTTGTGTTGTAAAGTTCAACACCTGCAGCATATTCTGCTTTGGCTTTACGCTCTTCTGCCGCCTCAAGGACAGGGGTCGCTTTCGTCTCAAGGCTTGTGAGAAGTGCCGATAGGCTCTCCAAGTTACCCTTTTTCAGTATAGCAGGAGTGAAGGTTTCCACAGGTTGCGCAGTCGCAGATACGGTTGGGATTTGGTTGGCAAACGGATTGCCAATAACTTGTCTAGCCATTTGGGTCTACTCCTTGAGCTTCTGCACGGGCTTCGCTTCGTCCGAATGAATCGATTGCGAAACTACCAAGTGGCTCAATGACGCCAGCCATTGCTTCAGCGTAGCCAACAGGCTGAATAGAGTTGATGCGGTTGATAGCTTCACTCTGATAACTCAGCTTGGTTATCTCGTTCTGTGCTTGGATGTTCTCCAGCTTCTGCATGGTGCGGTCAGCGAGGACACCCTCAGAACGCTCAAAGTCGTTAATAAGCTGGTCTACGTTTACACCTTGAACGCCCGCACCACCTGCAGCTGCAATGGCTGTACCTTGGGACTGTATAGCCTTGAGGTCTGCGTCTTGTAGCTTTTGGGATGCTTGGGTTTGGTCTTGAATTACACGTAGGTTTGCTTGCTTCGTTTTAAGAAAGTATGCGTCTTTTGAAGCAGCTACATTGTCTGAATATTGCTGGTTTTTGTTGTTAGTTTTTTCCACTGATGCTGCTGCTCCGGCCACTGCCGTCACACCTTTAACAACCATGATTGCTGTTGCGGGGTCACACATTATTTATCCTCACAAATTCATAGAAGAGCCGTTTTTCGGCTCCATAATTTGGGTGCTTGTTGATGAACGTGAAGCCCATCCAACGAAGCCACTTGATGTGGACGGTGTTTCGGGCATCTACACAGTTGAAGAGGACCAAATAATCCTCCGAAAGTTCCTGTAGTGCTTTCTTTGAGTTTCGCAGGAATGTTGTTTGGTGCTGATAGATGTCATCTGTGGCGACCATCCAAACAACTCCTGCTTGGGGTATGGAAGGACAGGAGACTACACCGCACAGACCCACACGGTCACCATTGGGTGCCCGTAGGGTCAGCGATATATCCCCAAGAGTTAGACCTTTATGCAGTACACCACGAGGCTTCTGACCTGTTGAGGCAAGACATTCGTTGTAATCTGCTTGGCGTAATCTTGGGGATACGTAGTCAATGTCTTCCACCGTCGTCGGTGTAAGTAATTTATCCATTAACTCTTCTGCTTCTGAGGTGCATGTTGCCTTCCCACTCAGCTGATAAGAACTGACAGGGTAGGTGGCTATCACTTTCGATTATTACTCGAAGGCGGTCGGACTTCGACATTACAGGAAACCTAAAGTCACCGGAGGCCAGTGTGGTCGTTCCTAAAACGCCTGCACCGCCACCAATTACTCGCCCTGTGTAATCATAAGTTCCTCCAAGTCCGTAGACTTCTAACGGTTTATAGCGTGGTTCAACTTTGACCGTGAAATCACCGCTGTCTTGATAGCGTAAGAGCCAGTGTTTGATTTGCAGCCGACCACCAGAAATAGCAATTCGGCCACCGTTGGCCGTTGGTTCTTTCAGGGTTGGTTCTGAGAACTCATAGGTCATGGTGTACGGTTCACCGACATACATATCTGTGGCCGTGTGGTCGCCAGCCACAACAATGGTGCTGCCAGTCGCCGAGACTTGTGATAGCACAGTGCCTTGCGTTGAGCCGCGTGTGACCACGACAGGCGAAGATAGCTCGTAAGGCGTGGTGATTGTAGTTTGCGCTGACACGCTGTCGTATGAGCGTGTGAGCGCCGTTTCGGCGAAGCGGTAATCTAGCCGCGTGACGTAACTTTGGTCCGTATCGAACCGTCCTTCATCAAAGTGGATCAAAACTAAGACAGTTTTCCCGCTCTTGTTGCCCACGACATAGAGCGCACTTTCGATAAACTGAGCATTTAATATGGTCATACTATCGAAGGTGTATTTAAACCAAGCGGACTGAACCTTCTCGCGGCCAGCAACATGATATTTGTAGATGTAAGCTGCTGATGTATCCTCTGTTGTTAGGCAAACAAGTGCATTCTCTGACGTACTTGCCGTCATAGAATAGACACCTTCAGGCACCAGCTTTGAGACATGCGAAGTAACATCAACGGCGTCAGACCTGTCGGTGTCATCGATAACGTAATATTCACGTACCGAAGTGAAGCCACCACGGGTTGCAGGAAAATACACAACGCTGCCAGCGGGTGCTGGTTTTGCAGTGGTGCTACTTTCATATTCGGTGGTTTGGCTAATTGACGTGTTCTTGGGTGTGATAAAGTCAGCGCCTTTGAGAATGAACTGCGTCTGGTCGGAAAACAGGAGTAGTTTTCGGTCAAATGGAATTGCGTGTTTAAGCAGCGAAACCTTTGTATGGCTGGCTGCAACATCAATTGGGTCGTTATCTAATAGGCTTCTGGCTGTTGTGGCGAAGAAATCGAAATACTCTGATGTCCTCGACATGATGACATTTTCTTCTGCCAACAGACCAAGCCTATTTTGGAAGAAGAAGACGTCTGAAATCTTGTTTCCTACAAACGATGGCGTCGGTATGGATGTTTCATCCCCAACTGCTCTGTCGCCCCAAGACGCTTGTTCGAATGTAAACGAGCCATCTGATTGTCTAATCAAAAGATGTGGCATGGTAGTGGCATCAATTTCATATTTGATGTTTGGTTTTATCCATTCAATCCATGTGCCGTTGCCAACTTTGACTTGGGAGCTGTTGTCGGAAACAAATTTCACATAGTAATCATCAAAGTCATTTGTCTGGTCACCTTGAACGTGGGCGATATAGCCTTCTGGCGCACGAGCAGGGAGGCCATCAAACCGCTGTACTGTGCCAACGGTTGGCGAAAGACCCGTGTCACCTAAGCTGTCATAGGTGGCGAGGTCGAAAGAGGCGTTCCCGGTCTTACTAATGACTACGGTTGAGCCGTCAGCAGAGGATGTGAATCCGCTTTGTCCGTTTATGGCTGATGCAAGGCGTGTCGCAATATCATCGGTTCGGGTTTGCATTTGGTCAGAGGCGCTTGTTGTGATGTCGGCTGCTAACGAACCATCCAGATAAACTGTGTATCGTTGATTATAGTCACCTTGTTTTACTGAGATGAGACCTGTGTAGGGGTAGATTGGTGATAGTAGGTTTGCCATTGCTGTCGTTTGGGAAGTGTTCACGATGTACGTGTAGTCCGCAACGGTCACGGCTCTAAAGTCTGTCGCTGGTGTAGTGCTGTTCAGATAAGTTGTCCCATTGGGGTACGTTACCGTTTTTGCATTACCTGCGAGGTCATAGACTGAAATCTGATTGCTGGCGTTGAAAAACACAAAATAGCGTTCATTTACGTCACGGTTAATTAGGTGTGTGAATGACCCCGTAGTTTCGGAGTTACTCATGATTGCCACGTGTTCTAGCGGTGGTCGCTTTAATAAGCCTTCAACCAAACTGGGGAAGGCATTCACTTGGTTCTCAGCTTGTGATGAAAGCCGCAAAGCTGGGGACTGTTGAGAGATGCCTTGGATTAGGTTGGGGATGGCAGAACTCATCATTGCCATCAGCTTAATACCCTTTGGTTGAAGCCACGGTTCATGACACGTGCTACTGCGTAGCTATCCATCATGTTGTAGTCAGCAGTGTCACCTTCGAATGCTTTAAGGTCGATGAAGGCTTTTTGTTCATCACGCGCAATCATCTTGTGGATGCTTTCAGAGTTAAGCATGCGGTCTGAATATATGCGTGCTGCCCGTGTGGTTATGTATCTTTTGGCTGTATCAGGTAGGATAACAAAGTCTTGAAAGTAGACGATTGAAGCCTTTACTTTTCCCGTGAATGAAAAGGTTCGGTCAGTAAGATTAAATAGTTTACCTTCTCTCTGCACAACGTTGTAATTATTAGAATCAATTCTTGCAACATCGGCTGGTACAAAGATTTCATTTGTAGCGTTCGGTGATAACTCTACGCCATCTTCAGTGTTGAAGTGCCAACCCTGCGATTGAACTTCACGACTAACCTCATTCAATACTTGGCTAGCAATTGTAACGTCAGTCACTTGGTTGCCTGAGAGTGTATTCACTGGGCTTTCACCAATAGTTGTAAGTAGGACGTTGACCGCTTCTAATTCGGTCATGCTTGTTGGTTTTGTCATGATGTCCTCTCATAAGAAAAAAATGGGCTGGCCCCGTTAAGAGCCAACCCAAAAAAGTTTAAGCAGATTTGATTTCGACTGCGCATTCTGGGCGCAAGATACCGTGGCCCATGGCATATTTTGCTGCCATAAGAGTGCCTTGGTACATAATCTCAAAATCACCTGAGGTACGCTCAACAGCGAGGTCCATCAGTTTAACAGTACCCAAGGCTTGCTTCTGCATAACTACCGCTACGGTAGTCGAGAAGTCGCCGTGGTAGGTGTTATTCTCACCAGACACTGCAGATACGTTAGTTGATGGTACGTTGTTCGATTTAACGATTTGGATACCAGCAACCTTTAGGACAGAGCCGTCTGCATATACGCCTGACCCGCCCCAATCACGATTGATAACATCAGTCGTTTGGACAAGGTTGTAGTATTGTGCTGGCTTTACGATAGCCACACGCTCATTCTCAGGTACGTCTTTCTCGTCGAACACCTTTGCGGCTTCAAAGATTGACGCGGCAAGAGATGCGCCGTTGGTTGCTGCGTCAGCGTCTGTAATTGCTGAGCCGCCATTGCCACCTGATACAGTAGCACTGGAACGTGCTGCTAAGACTGCAAGTTGCAGCAAGCGAACGTCAAACTGTTTGGCGAGAGCCATGCCCAAGAGGCGTGAATACTCTGCACGAACGTCATAGTGGTTTTTAGCTTCATCTATATTTGCGATGAATGTATCTGCAATCAGAACGTCATCGATGTTTACCACGACTTCGTTATGAGCAATTGTTTGTGTTCCCAATAGGGGTGTACCCACGGTGTGGTAGGCAGCGTTAGCTTTACCTGTCACTGGAAACTGGGCTGACTTACCAGACGAGATTGTTCGGCTGACGTGTAAGTCTTTCATTACGTTGGTTTCGTCGAATGCTGTGAGAACTTCACCAGCAAAGACTTTTAAGAACAGAGCATTTGTCTGTGCATAGTTAGCCGCTGCAGAGTTTGCTGCACCTAAGCGGCTGGCTGTTACGTTGGTCATTTTATAATTCCAAAATTGTGTTGATAAGGGGAAATGACTGTCGTTATGCTCAGGCCGAGGTTGTCACTCGCAAGTGGCCGCAGTTGTTCATAGTTGATAGTCCGTCTGCCTAAAGAGGCATGACATTTGACCCAGTGAGAAATTATTAAATGCAGAAAATTATCAGTTTATTTGTAATTTGTTCGGCTCTTGCCACACCCGCTTTCTCTGAAGATGGTCGCTATCAGGTGGTCGTAATCGGAGATAAACCCACTTATCTTGTGATTGACACTAACACTGGCAAAACACGTTATTGTCAGGCCTATGCACACGATTTAAAACTTAAGTGATAAGCACATCGTCGTTGCCCTATAAACAGTTACTCTAGTGTTACCCTTTTTCTGTTCACCGACGACGACTATAACCTATAAATACATCCAAGATGTATTATTAAACTAAGATAATATTTTCTTTGTCGCTATAATCTTGAAACATAAAGTCTCCCTCGGCTGGGGCCAAATCAATTCTCACGATATGTGCCAATAATTCTGAATGAATATTGCTGCCCTAATAGCATGTGACTCTTCTGCCACTAGAGCTGACACGACAATGGGACGTATTTCTAGCAGGAGTAACTGGGTTATAGACAGGAGGGTTATAAATAGATGAAGAGCTTCTGGGCGCACCTGCTCTAGCCTCTCGCTCAGCCGCAATCTCTTGGTTTATTCTTTTTGCGTACTTCCTGCAATTTAAACCTCTAGATTCTATCTCTGCTTGTCTAACGCGTGCTGCTGGGCCAACTTTCGTTATTGTAGCTTTACTATAACAGAGCTGATAATCTGTTTTACCTTCATATTTAGCGGCACATCCAGCCAATAAACCCAAGCCAACAATCGCAGCAATCAAAGCGTAACGCATTTTATAATCTCCATAAGTATCAAAGTCAGTCTGCCAAAGAGCAAGCCAATCTACAAACTTATTCTTTGTTTTGCCGTGAAAATAGCAAAGTGATTAAAGTCAAACGTCAGATAAAGTCTCCCTCGGCTGGGGCCAAAGTCAGTTTCGTGTGACATTAACCAAGGAATAACATGCAGTAGCCCAGTTAATACCCACACTTGGTATAGCCACTGCTCATGCACTCACGGGCCATAGCAGTCGCTTTCTCTATTGCTGCTGGGGTCATTAGACCTGCTCGCTCATCTCTCCATTCACCTGCCTTATCGTGACCATTAGCAGACGCAATGTTGTACCACATGTGAGCCATGACGTTATCTTGAAGTACGCCATTGCCGTACTCATACATGACACCAAGATTGTTTTGACCATTATCATATCCTTGCTCAGCAGCTAGACGATACCACTTCACAGCTTCTTTGTAGTCTTGAAGAACGCCTTGGCCTTTGTCGTACTTAATCCCAAGATTGAATTGAGCTTTAGCAATCCCTTGCTCAGCAGCTAGTCGATACCACTTCACAGCTTCTTTGGAGTCTTGAGGAACGCCTTGGCCTTTGTTGTACATAATACCAAGATTGTATTGAGCGTTCGCATATCCTTGTTCAGCTAAAGGCGTCCACTCTTGAATGGCCGTAGCAAAGTCACCAGCATTGTAAGCATCGTAACCCTTGTCAAAGTCCTGTGCTGCGACGGGTGAGGAGAGCGTCATCAGAAACGCTAGAACCAGAAAGTGGATCGCCCGTATTGGCTTGGTTAGGTGTTTAGTCATTGTCCTCCTCATCCTCATCATAAACATCAATGTAAATGTGAATTACGCCCGTACAGCGGTAGAGGTAGTCAGTTACAACCACCCTGCCTGCAGTACCAACTATTATTGAAATTATCTCGCGCTCTATTTCTACGAGCAATAGAACGATTACTTGCTATTTCTTTCTGGAGCCGGCTTTCCTCTGCAACACAATTACGGAAGTCAGAAGTACCATTCTTATAACCGTATCCAGAACAAGTCTGAACGGGAGTTTGTGGAGGAGGGCCATACAAGCAACCCGCCAAAGGTAGAAAAGCAATACTTGCTATCAAGACTGATTTTATCATTTGTGACTATCCCCATAAGTATCACACTCAGACTGCCAAAGAACAAACCCATCTGCAAACTAAATGTTTGTCTTGGAAATTGACGGGGGGCTAAAAATTTAAAGCAGATTTATTTTGAACTTCCAGATTGTGTAGGAATCATCATCATCATCATCATCATCATCATCATCATCCTCATAGATGTCCCTTATATCCACCTCCACTACAGTCGCCTTTGGTAGAAGCTTCCCTCGCATTCTTTCTGCTGTTTCTTTTGGGATGTAGCCAACTTGTGTTTTTCTTTTGAAAATAAAACCTACCCGAGCAAACACGGCAATCGCATTAGGGTCGTGAGGGTTGTTGGGTTCAAACTCTAACTCAACTTCCATTCCTGCTTTTAGTTTGTCTGCGTTTTGATAGTGAAAGTTGTTAATCCAGAGGGTTTTCCTGCCAGTTTGTGCCATTGTTCTTACTCCCAAAAATATACGAGTAGTTTGGATAACTTATCAAACTAAGGGGCCTTGGCAACCTTCATTAAAATACGCTTGAACGGCCCAGCTTCTGCTCAACGTCTTTCGTGTAAGCAGTGTCTTTGCCGTATCTTGGGTCTTTCATCGCAGCTACAACTTGAGCCGTAGAGCGGAACTCATCTTTCAATGCTGCTTGAGCCTTGCCTGAAACTAGGTTTGGCTCTGTGTCACCCGCAGCATCCCGCTTGGACATCATCCACTCGACAGCCATCTTCGCATTGTCGGTGCCGTTAGAGACCATCTGATTGTAAACTTCGAGTTCGTTGGACGCCATGTTATCACGCGCCCAATCCGTCAGGTCTTTATACCCATCTTCGCCACCAGCCACCGCCATAACGGTATTTGAATCCGCCTCTTGGTTTGACTGCATGCCTTGGATGTAGGTCTCCACCATTGCCTTTGGGTAACCCATTTGCTCCAACTCAGAGAAACTATCGTCAGACAACGCACCATCAGCTGCATATTCCTCAGAGAATTTACCAAACTCTGGACTTGCGTTTTCTTTATTCTCAGTTGGATTATCATCAGTTGTCGCTTCATTTTCAGCTGGGGTTTCCTTTGGGACAGAGAGTTTCTTTTCAAGTTCCGTGTATGACTTCGCCAAGTCTTCGGGAGAGTTAAACTTTTCTGGCAACCAATCTGGACGTTCAGATGCTTGGTTATCCTCAGCACCGGGTGCTTCTGGGCCAGTTTCGGGTTCAGTAATGGTTATGCTTTCTGCCATGTTTAGAAGTCTTCCCGTGTACGAGTGGGCTTCTTAACAATGGTAGGTGCGGCCAGTGTTGGCTTAGCCGCCGTTTCCTTGCTGTCTTTGGTTTTCGACATACGAATTTCCTAATGCTTTAACGCCTTCTTGAATTGCACTTGGGCCTGCCTGCTGCATCATCTGCGCTTGCATTGCCTGTTGCTGTTCTTGGGCGATTTGTTCTTGTGATTTGATAAGGCCATCAGTCTCGATGCCGAGAGCCGTGGCGCGACGTTTGATATAATCCTGCAGGTTTACGTATTGCTGCAGAACCTCTGGTCCTAAAGCCTGTGTCATACCTTGAATGAAGAGGTCTAACTTGCGCAGGTCATGACCACGGCCAAGTGCTTCCATCCCAGTAACGATGGTGGGTTTCACCACATTGTCTGGAAGTTTGGGTAGCTTCTTAGCTTTGGTCAGGACATCTATCTTGCGATTGACGTATGGAAGTTGGAACTCTTGAGACAGGATTGAGTAGATACCTGATAGGGTGTCTTCTAGTTCTCCGGCGAGGTATCGGATTTCTTCTGCGGTGACCCGCTCTCCGTTACGCTGAACAGAAGATTGAAGCATAAACTGTTGCGAAAGCCTTTCTTCGATTCCCTGCATTGCTTGGTAGGCAACTCTAAAGTCGTTGAATTTATCCATTTGAAGGACTGATACATCGTTCTTGTTTCCTTCGATGATTGCTGTGTTTTCCGCCTGAGCGATATTACGCATACGGGTGGTACCGTTTGGATTGACCAAGAACAGAACCTTAGCCGCTGCGGCAGCACCCTCCACGATAGCCTGTGAGAGCGCCTCTAGTGAGCGTAGGTCGCCTAAAAGTTCTTCTACGAACCCACGGCCATAATCTTCACCATCGATGCGAGAGAAGCGTAGAGGGAGGAAGGGGACATTGGCTTTCTTGTATTTACCTTTAGTTCCAGCAACCACTGTGCCTTTGCATTCTTGATAGACTGTAAAGAACTCGTTCTTGCGTTCTATGTGGGTAAAGACCTCAACAGTCTTTTCGTCACCTTCGAGTTTACCTGAGATATTAGCGGCAGTCGCTTTGTCTAATGCGTTAGGCGAGACATGCTCAACCGTTACAATTTCTAAGACTTCGCCATTAGGCGCACGAGAGACCACATAGCTATCCAAATGGATTACTCTGGTCTTCTCAGGGCCAACTTGCAAAAGCACGTTGCCGCCGACAATTAAGTGTTTAAGTGCTTCATGCACTGCAACTCTGTCGCCTGACGTTTCAATCTCACTCATTACTGCACGCTCGTACTCACCCAATTGTTGTTCAATTTGGGTTCGCGCCGCGTTATCTGGTGCCAAATCCTTTAAGGTGTATGGCTCTACCATGAAGCGAAAGAACGGAGAGTTTGGGGGCATAAGGGCAAGTGATAGCTTTGAGGCTAGGTTGTTTACGCCCCTCGCACCGATACCTTGAAACGGAGTGTATAAATCACTTGTCTCATTATGGATGTCTTGTGGGATGAGGGAGGGGATAGTTAGCTCAGAACAATCTCTAGCTCTATCCAAGTATGATTGTCGGGTCTGTTCGAGTTGATGATAACGCGCTTCTGCGGTTCCCATGCTCATTTAAATTCTCACTGAGTTACTTGTAGACCAGTACCCGTACCAAGATTTTGGACAGTGGGGTCTAGGTCAACTTTAAGTTGTGAAGTGCCAGAGGCTTTCCCAGCAATGCTACCTTTCTCTGCAGCCACGCCAGCTTCAGTTGAAGATGGGTCATACATATTGGTCAGCACAGGGTTAGCAGCGGGTGGTGCCGCTGGGGGTGGTGCTGGCGCAATCTGCTGTGGGGGTGGTGGGCTGGGTGATGAAAAACACATCAGCTATTCTCCTAGTTGAGAGGCCATTTGGTCCTCATGAATCTGAATTAAGAAATCGACAACTGACCGCTGTCCTCCACGCCACATAAGCTGGGAGTATTCTTCACTCTGACTTGGGCTTTTTTCTGGGAAGCGAACTTTAAGTTCTTCGATTAGGTCATTAGTTATATATGGAAACATTTGTTATCCTCTTTAGTGCAACAAACAAAACTTGCCCTAATGAAAGGACAAGTTTATGGTTTGAGTTGTATTTTTGGGGGTGGGTGATGCTAGTCAGATTTCTGCTTGTTATTTGTGGTTGGTCTTTTGTAGTAGTCGGCGGCTTCATCGCTTTGGCGTGGTTTTCGGCGTTAGCAAATTTAGATTTAACAGGCACATCAAATCTCTCACTAGGTATTTTAACCTTCGGTGGGTCTTTGATGTTCATCCCATTAATTAGCGTGGGAAGTGTTCTGCTTGGGATAGATAAAATTATAGACGAACTACAGCTGCTTAACAAAAAATCGGATGAACGCCTGAGCTTAGAGAAGTTACAGACCGCCCCAATATCATATAATGACGTTTCGGAGAGGTCCGCGCCCACTGATGATGGCCCTAGGCTAACAGCAAAAAGGTGATGGTGATTAACTAACTACTCACAGCTTTTCTGACCAGTGTTCGGATTAATGTAGCAAGCCTCAGCTGCCGGCTTCTCTTCAGTTTTGACCTCGTTCAAAATTCCGTATCTTTTCCCTGCGGCACGGAAGGTCGTGATGCCTTTGCATCCTGCTTTCCACGCATCGAAGTATAGGTTTTTAAACTCATCATAGCTGACACCATCGCCAACATTGCAGGTCTTGGAGACCGCGCTGTCCACGAATTGTGATGACAGGGCAAGAACAGCTAGGTGGTCTTGGGCGCTAATCGCATTGGCTGTTCGACCATAGACGCCTTGGCGGTACGCATAGTCCTCAACACGTTCTACATCGAAGCCATCAAATTGTTGGATGGTTCGGTCGTAGAAAAGAGAGAAGGGCGGCTCAATACCACTGCTGACATTATCGGCGGTGAGGCTGATTGTGCCTGTCGGTGCAATTGATGTGAGGTGGGAGTTGCGTATCCCGTTCACCCGTATCTTTTCTTGTACCCATTCGGGCAACGTCTGCACGAACTTGCTCTTTAAGAACTTGTCTGCGTTGTAGAGGGGGAAAGAACCCTTCTCAGCTGCCAGTGTGGAACTGGTGAAGTATGTGTGGTCACGCAGCGTGGCCAAGATGGTCTCTGCAAATTCCATAAACTCTGGTGAGGCATAGGGTTTGCCGCACATCTCAGCCGCATTAGCCAAGCTAGTGATGCCCAAACCTATACGGCGTTTGTTCTTAGCTTCAAGTTCCTGTGCGTGGAGGGGGTAGATGGTTCGGTCAATCACATTATCCATGGCTCTAACCACGGTGGCGATGTCCTCTTCATACTGACGCTGGTTAAATACGCCATCCTCGACGTACTTCACGAGATTGAAAGAGCCGAGCAAACAGGCACCGTATGGTGGCAGTGGTTGTTCTCCACAAGGATTGGTCGCTTCAATGGTCTCGCAATAGTAGAGGTTATTCATCTTGTTGATGGTATCGATGAACAGAACGCCGGGTTCTGCCCAGTCCCAAGTGGACCGCATAATCATATCCCACAGTGCTACTGGGTCTACCTCACGGTGGACCGTACCATCAAACCGCAGCTTAAATGGCTTCTTCTGTTCGAGGCATTCCATGAACTCATCGGTCACACCGACTGAGATATTGAAGCCTGACAGTGAGGTGCCATCGTTCTTGGTTGTGATGAACTGTTCGATGTCTGGGTGGTCAATTCTGAGTACGCCCATTTGTGCGCCACGTCTTGCCCCGCTACTTGCGATGGTCTGACATACCGCATCATATATCTGCATGAAGGAAACAGCACCTGATGCCTGACTTTCAAGCGATTTGATACGGTCACCTCTAGGTCGCAGACGACTGAAGTCGTATCCAATGCCACCACCACGCCGCATCGTTTCAGCTGCTTCGGTTGCACGCTGCATGATGCTGTCCATGCTGTCATCGATAATGCCAGACACAAAGCAATTGTATGCGGTGGTCTGACGTGCTGCGCCCATTGCATTTTGGACTCTGCCAGCCGGGAGAAATCGCATGTAACGCATAGCATCCTTGAAATCTTCAAAGTGCTGTGGGCTGTCCTTCAGTGCGTTCGCAATGCGGACTACCTTGGAATAGAAGTCCTCGCCAGTCTGACGATATTTGGTTTTATCAATCTCTTCGGAGATAGGCAGAGATGGCCCGTAGGGTTGATTGTGGTTTTTGTTCATTACAATATGCCCTCTTCGTTAAGCATATTGATACGCATCTCGCAGTACCGAATGGCCTTATGCAAATCAGTGATTTCAGATTGGGTTTCGTCTTGTCCGTTATACAGCTTTGCACCAGCACGACTGACATATTTGATGACGTTACCACGCCAAAAGTCCATGTCGTTAATCATGATGAACTCAATTGGTTCAACGGCATATTGCGTATAGTGTTCGGGTGTTATTACTACGTCGGCATCCATGGAATGACCTTCCTTGTGTTGATGTCAAAGTCTGTGTCACGGCAGATACGAGCGACTTGCGCTTGGACCAGTGCCACTTCTTCTGAGAGTTTCTGTTTTTTGAATGTCGCCAGAACGGCGTCCCAAAGGTCAGCACTGGTGGTGCAATCCTTTAGAATTTTTTCGGCAGTTTTTGGTCCGACTGTGGGGCAACCAACAAAGCCATCGACAGCGTCACCTGTTAAAGTTTGAAGCATGTGATTGTAGTCAGCTTCAAACTCAGTGATGCGCCTGGGCGATATATCCTTGGCGGGATTAAACAGCAGAGCAGGAATTGTCTTGAGGTCTTTGTCCTCAGAGATAATCATTGTGTCTTTGGGACTTGCGGTTGCGGCGATGCCTAGCAAGTCGTCTGCTTCTAAGCCATCTTCAACAACGGCATTGAACTGCGCTCGCATCCAGTTGCGCAGGAACATCAGAAGCATAGGCTTTCGCTTATCCTTCCGATTGGCTTTGTATGTCGGGAGGATGGCTTTGCGCCAGTTGTTCTCTCCTGTCAGGAACAGCTGTAGTTCGCCATCACCAAGCGTTGCTTTCAGCCTATTGAAGTAGCCCATGCAGCAGTCGATGGCTTCATGCTCAAAGCTGTGCAGCGTCCATAGGCCATCACCCCAGTTTACGGGATGTTCGCAGGATGAAGCTGCTTTAAAGGCAACAATGTCAGCATCGATTAGGAACTTCATTGCAAAGTCTCCTTGTTGATACTGTGTAGGTCTGCGGGTTTGCGCTGTGTTGACAGCATCATGTTCACGCAAATTGATGCTGCCGTTGCTGTTATCGCCTTCATATGCTCGTCTTCAATTTTGGTGGATGCTTTGGCCAGCCTAGAAATACATTCTGACATCGTGGCCAATACGGCGATTTCATAATCATCAGGCTCATCCATTGGTCAGCGCCTTCCATGAAATTGGATACAAGGCTAACATCTGCTCATCGAGCAACTCGGCAAACTCACGGGTTTCCGCTTGCGTGTTGTCCGCGCTGCGAAGTTTATAGACACGGGACCAGAAGAGCAGGGAACCCGTCCAAACCCATTCTGTAATTGTACCTTGTGGGAGGATAGCTCTGGCTTGCTCTGTGCAAATACCGAGGGCCACCATCTTGTTGTAGGCGGCAATGGCATCGATGCAGATGTCGAGGTATTCCTCTAGAAACTCGTCGCTTCTGCGGTGTGGGTCTAATGATGAGCCTTGCTTCACGTCATCCGCAGCTGCCCTAAAGTAATTAGGCTTCCAGAACT
>Ga0222629_1000185_pt1 | contig 24149 bp, 22 predicted proteins | sample AntAcemetagenom1_FD_179847 | JGI IMG/M metagenome (GOLD analysis project Ga0222629, IMG submission 179847) | Saline water microbial communities from Ace Lake, Antarctica - #1 | ecosystem: Environmental > Aquatic > Non-marine Saline and Alkaline > Saline | place: Antarctica: Ace Lake | collected... | reverse complement strand
GAATTTACATTAGATTATTTGTGCGTTAAACATTAAATACCCTGATAAACTTGGACGCTGAAACTATTTGAAAGGTGCAAAGTTAATCTTTGCAAATAATGAGTTTTTTTAGGAAGGGAAGGTGCTATTGCTCCCCATCTCAATCCCCGCCAAATACGCCGCTAACTTCTCCTTCACCATCTCCTCTTTAGACACCTTCACATAGCGCATGAGCATTTTCTCACTGCTGTGACCACTGATGCTCATAATGAGGTCTTTATCCATTCCTTTAAGGTAGGAATTGGTGCAGAAACTTCTGAATCTGGCCTTCACAGCCGTTCAAACTCAACCAACTCCCACCTCCCATCCATGGCATCAAGGTTTTCCCATGAGACCAAACCGATGCCTTGGGCAAATTGAACGCGATAGGTATCACCATTGCAAGGTTTCAAAGAAAACCCTTTGCTTTCAATATTGAAAACAGGAATGTTCGAGAATTCCAATAAATTTTCTATTGTGACATTCGATTGTTTTGCATCAAAATTTACCCCGTCACAAAAGGAATAATATGTTGCCCCATCCACAATAGGAAAATCTAATTTGGATTTTTCTTCGTCAATAGCCTCGCCACTTTCATTGAGATAGACACTTTTCATAAAAACACGCCTAATTTCGCAATTATTGTCAGGAGGAAATACATTGTGGTTACCGTTATGAAAATACTCCCATTCAGCAGTTGATTGAGTTCGATTCATTCTTGTCCAAAAACCAACTTCTTGGTTGTCTGTGTATCCTATTATTGAGGAAAACACCGTGAAAGTATCTCTTTCCAATGTTTGTTGATTTTCATAGATCCAATAGGTACCATTGTTAAAAGAGCAAAAAGCCTTCACATCTTCATAAGAATCAAATTCTCCACAGCCATGAACGTCATATTGATCATGCTTGCAAGCTGATAAAATGATGGCGATCACAATAACTAGATTGAGGTAGGCTGTTTTCATGTTTGATAATATTAGCTATAGTAACCTTGTGAAGCAAATTCTAAATGTTAATTATCAATTGATTGATACAACCTTATAAGCTCCCACTTTTTTACTACTCTCGGAAGGGCAAAATAAAGGTTTAGTCAAACTTAGAATGAAAATTCTTCGGAACCATAAGAATTGCTCTAATGAAGAGTTACTAAATCACAATTTGAACAGGGATTCAGAAGTTATTCTAGCTCCCCATCTCAATCCCCGCCAAATACTCCGCTAACTTCTCCTTTACCATCTCCTCCTTAGTCACCTTCACATAGCGCATGAGCATCTTCTCACTGCTGTGACCACTGATGCTCATAATGAGGTCTTTATCCATTCCTTTGAGGTAGGAATTGGTGCAGAAGCTTCTGCGCCCTGTATGAGCAGAAATGAGCTGGTATTTTGGTGACCATTTCTCATGTAGCTTGCCAGCTTTGCGATTGGTTTGTTGAATCATTTCAGTTAGTCCTGCAGCTTTGCAAATTTCTTTGATTTTCACATTGAACACAGCCAGATTGGTGTAGTGGGGGAGATGGTTATCGTATTTTTCTAGGATTGTTCGAAACTTAGGGTGAATGGGAATACGAACGAATGTCTCTGTCTTTTTTGAAATGAGCTCAATGGTCCGTGTTTTTATAGCGTATGGACTAATGCAAGAAAAGTCACCCCACCTCAAACCGGTTTCACAAGCAATTACAAAAAGATCCCTGATTTTGTCCAGTTTTTCATTTGTTGTAAAATCCAGTGCCATGAGTGCGTCCAATTCTTCATTAGTTACAAAAACGTGCGCACCTTCAGACGTAAATACCTTCCAATCTTGTGTATTGATGTCTCTTATGTACCCTCGTTGATAGCATCGTTTCAAAAAAAGACGGAAATTTTTGACATATTTCCCTACTGAGCCATCGGCAAGTCCTTTTTCGCCATTCCTTTTTACAATATCGTGCTGCAGAAAGCTGACTAACTCTTCGTAAAAGCGATAATTTATCTCTGAAATTGCAACTTTTCTCTTTCTAAACTTCTCGAATTCAATGAGATACTTGTTTAGCGCTTTGTAGTCTTTTAAGGTGTTGTATGAATGCTGTTTTGTTACAATTTCGATGTGATTTTGTAACAATTCAAAAAAGGATTTTGTAATATTTTCTTCTTTTTTGTAACCTTTGAACCTATTTGTTACAATTTCTGTAGTTGGGTCTTCACCTTCTTTGCTCAAATCGTAAATGATCTGTTGAATGCGAAGGGTCATTTCTTGCAACATGTCATTTTTTGTAATAAAATCGGGGTGTTTTCGTTTGAATTGTTCCCTTTTTTCATCCCAATCTTCCTTTTGTACAAAAATGCCAGTGCTGATTTCTGAACGTTTGGATCGATTGTAATTGTACACTAATACAATGGGACAAAGTGCGTCTTTTGCACGGGGAGCTTTTCGCTTGAATTTGAATGATGCCATAATTTTTGAACGTTAAAAACAGTCTTGCATTTGTGTTGCAAATTGGTGTTTTTCCGTGTTCAACGGCGTTCAATAAAATTTCACTCTTCCATTCACAACGCCCGTCAAATGGGAGTTTCAGTTCATTTCTGTTCAATTGCGTTCAGCCAAAATTTCTTTCGTCCAGACCGCCAACAAAAAAAGCTTCTCCTTTTGGAGAGGCTTTTTTTATGTCCATTCATCCCACGAATGGAATTCGTGGCTACTACATTGGCCCCCTCTGATACGCAATGGACGAACGCAAGCGGTCATCCGTGTCAGAAGGCTCGGAAACACCTTCAACCATGTTAGTTACTTTAGCCACGAGCCTAGCTCGTGGGAACCGGACTAGGAGTTACCCTCTTCCATTTAGAGACCCTTGTCTCGCCGATCAACAAAAAATCGGTACCCACTTGTCAATTACCGCTGCCAAAATAGAGAGCGTAACTGATAAAATAACCCAAACCCAAACCTTTAAAAAAGGGCTTTTGCAGCAAATGTTTGTGTGAAGCGTAGCGCGTGTTTTTATTCTACAACGACTTTTGCGCACAAAATTCTTGCTATGCGCCTATTTTTCCTGTTAATTGCGCGTATAATTATTGTATAAATATGATTAGCGCACATTTTTCTCGTTCCGCGCCTGTTTTTCTTGGAAGGACCCTTCCTGAAGAAGGGCAAGTGGTTGGTTATGCCTCTATTATTAGTACACTCGGATTTCGAATTCCAATTCCAGATCAAATCTCAATGGTTTGCAATCGAAATAAAAAATACGAGAATGACCAATGGAAAGTCTTTCCAGATAAATACTTGCCAGAAGACAATGCGCAAAAGCGGGAAGTAGAAGCACTGTACCGTCATTTGGTATTTGCGCTTAAATATGAAGGTGTTAATCTTCTTGTGTTTAGTCAATTGCTAAAACACTATTCTGAAACAGTATTAACGCAATTGGTGAGTATTGAGCCTGAAGGACAGTATTCTAGAAGAATATGGTTTTTCATTGAATTGATAAGTCAAAAGGAACTACCCGGTAAAGAAAAGCTAACCAAAAGGAGCTATGTTCCTGCTATCGATGAAAAACTTCAATACGCCATTGAGGGAGAGAAGTCACCTCGTCATTTAGTAATCAATAACTTGCCAGGAACCGCTGACTATTGTCCATTAATTTCGAAGTCAGTGAAGTTAGAGAATTACATTTGTGAGAACTATTCAGAAAAGAAACAAGAGTTTTTGAGCGGTTTAAGGAAGGATTTAGTGCAAAGAACATCTGCATTTCTTTTGTTAAAAGACTCTAAGGCTTCTTTTACTATTGAGGGTGAAAGCCCAAAAAGTAAACGAGCTGCTAGATGGGGCCAAGCCATTGGTCAAGCTGGAACCAAGAACTTAACAAAAGAGGAATTTATTCGTTTGCAACAAATGGTGATCGAAAATGATCGCTTCATAGAAATGGGGTTTCGCAAAAAAGGAGGTTTCGTTGGCGAACATGACCAATCATCAGGCGAACCATTGCCTGATCATATTTCTGCGAAATGGGAAGACTTAGATCAATTAACCTCGGGACTACTTCACACGAATGAAAGGCTGCTGAATAGTGATCTGGATGCCGTTTTAACAGCAACAGTTATCGCATTCGGGTTTGTCTTTATTCACCCATTCGAAGATGGGAATGGAAGGATCCATCGCTATTTGATTCACCATGTATTGGCTAAAAAAAGATTTTCTCAGCAAGGAATGATCTTTCCTGTATCAGCATCAATTCTTGATCATATAAGTGATTACAGATCTGTATTGGAGAGTTACTCACACCCATTATTGGAGTTTATTAGGTGGGAAGAAACTGAAGACCATAATGTCAGAGTACTAAATGAAACGATTGATTTCTACAGGTTTTTTGATGCGACCAAGCAAGCTGAATTTCTGTATGATTGTGTTAAGGATACGATTGAAAACATAATACCAAATGAAGTATCTTACCTTGTTAAATACGATGAGTTCAAAAGATTTATTGATGACGAATTTGAAATGCCAGACAAATTAGTCGCCTTGCTCGTTCGCTTTCTAAGCCAAAATTCAGGTGAACTATCTCAACGTGCGAGTAAGAAAGAATTTGGAGTACTGACAGATGGTGAAGTAAATGCCATTGAAAAGTGCTACAAAGAAATATTTGAATTAGAACAATGATGGTTTAGATCGTCATGATAGAGGTTATGATATAAGTATGTGCAAAATCGTACATACTGAAACTTTCGCTTATAATCCTGCAAGAATAAATATAGGTTCCATAGGCTATAGTTTTGATTTAAAGGAAGTAATTATTAGTTCACTCTATGTATGTTTTATAACCAAAGAAGAGTTAGAAGATTTGTATTTTCTATCTTACCTTGAGATGTGCAATTTCCATTAAGATATTTTGAGGTATGAGGAAGGGGGTGTCAGTCAACATTTATTCTACGAAAATTTTTCGCAAATAAAGATTCCACTGCCCATCCCATTTTTAGTGCATTCCCAAATTAGAACTTTCTGTGCATACATCACTGGAGGAATATCCCCCAAGGATTCATGTGGGCGAAAGTTGTTGTAATCATTGCTCCATATTTCAGCTTGTTCTCTCACTTGATCCATTTTTTCAAAGGTAAAAGCATTCAACACACCTCGTCTAAAACTACCATTGAATCGCTCAATATATGCGTTTCGTGTTGGCTTTCCTGGTTGAATGTACAAGAAGTTAATGTCATGAGCTTTACTCCATTCCTGCGTGATTGACGCAATGAACTCGGGACCGTTATCCATCCGTATTTGCCTCGGCTTTGAGCGCCTTTTACATAAATGACTTAAAACCCAAATCACACGTTGACTTTTAAGTGAATAGTCAATCTCAATATGTAATATCTCCCTGTTTGCATCGTCAATTACGATGAAGCAGTGCACTTTGCGGCCGTTCTCCAATCTGTCTTGCATAAAATCAATAGACCATGTTTCATTGAGCTTGGATGGCTCAACCAATGGAGAAAGTCTGAATTAGAATTAATAACCCCGTGACAAATCGTTTCGGGGTTATTTTTATTTGGAAATAGACTAAAATTGGCCCGAAGAGTTTATGCCCAAAGGTGGGATTTCCTGTTTCAAAGACGTCGCGATGTACGTCCGCTCTGTGACAAATGGATATTAAATATTTTTATACAGACCACCTACAGTACATCTTATTGAGTTTCGCACTTCTTTGTACGGACAATCCTTCCCGTGAATGGAATTCGTGGCTACAACATAGGTCCTATGCATGGTGGTAGTTCCTTTCTGAAACACCATTTCGATTCCCGCCTTAATCTTTTGGACGAAAGCAAGAGGTCATCCCTGTCAGGGGACGAGTAATTTATTTCCATGTGGGGTAAAGTAGCCACAAATTTCATTCTTGGTTAACCGTTAGCCAGTGAGCACACTATGACCAACGTTTCACCCTGTTATGATCAATTAGGTCATTGGTCTATTGAACCCAGGACTCTTTTCATAAAGATGTTTCCAGCATCTTTCTCTGACTTACCTTCTTTTACCATCTTGGCAACTTCCAAGCCTCCGTATAAATTGGAAAGTAACTCTCCAATCACGTCTAACTCTTCATCTTTTATGGCGCTGCTCTCAGAAAGATGTTCTAACACTTTTATAGCTTCGTTTACAAAGTCTTCATCGTTTTCTGCAATGAAACTATGAACATGCTTAATTAACGGTAACCTCATCGATTAATTCTTTTAGGTTTTCGACTTTATTGGTTTGAATTTGCCTTACCAAATGCCCGCCTTTGAATGCAGCAAAAGTTGGAAGGTTACTTACATCAGCTAATTTGCGCGATTCAGGAAACTTTTCTGCGTCTACAATTATAAAAGTTGCATTCTCAGAATCTGCAGCGAATCTTTTAAATTTTGGTTTCATCACACGGCAATTTCCACACCACCCTGCAGTATATTGAACAACTACAGTACCTCCCTTGCTTACAGCTTCCATCAGGTTGTCCTCTGTTAATTCTACGAACATTTTTTTCTTTGATTTGATTTTAAAAAAGAGACTTCTTATTTAGCACAGTTTTTTTAGTTCTATTCTCTCAAACTTATGCTTTAAGCTTTTGCGATGGAGCAAATACTAGTTTTTGCCAAAATAATCAGCCACTCCTTTTCTGTCAGCTTTCATAGACTCTTTTCCTTCTTCCCAATTTGCAGGACAAACTTCTCCATGCTTTTGAACGTGCGTAAAAGCATCTATTAAACGCAAATACTCTTTCACATTTCGGCCTAATGGCATGTGGTTAATTCCTTCATGGAAAACGGTTCCTTCTTCATCAATCAGATAAGTTGCTCTGTATGCAACGCTGTCACCAGTAACAAGATCAACACCAAACTCCTCGCTGTATTTCACTGATGAGACATCTAAAATATCTAAGATAGATGACAGATTTCTATTGCTATCTGCAATCAACGGATAAGAGACTCCTTCAATACCACCGTTCTCTTTTGCCGTATTCAACCAAGCAAAATGAACTTCAGCTGTGTCACAAGATGCTCCAATCACAATGGTATTTCGTTTTTCAAATTCTGGCAGTGCTTCTTGAAAAGCATGCAATTCTGTGGGACATACGAATGTGAAATCTTTTGGATACCAAAAAAGCAAAACCTTCTTTTGATTCTTCGTTGCCTCTTCAAAAATGTTTATGATCTTATTATCACCCATTTCGTCCATAGCCGTTACAGCTATATTTGGAAATTTTTTGCCTACAAAGGACATACTTTTAGTTTTTAAGTTTGAGGTGGAACACCGGGAAAGCAGCATTGTTCAATCAAAATGAACGGATAATTCTATAACGTTCGCAGATAGAATAGAGTTAGCTTGGTCTATGTATTGAGTTGGCAGATCCCCTCTTCCATGTTTGTTGCAGTAGCCAAGACTTTCACGGCGAATGCGCCTTCCCACGAATGGAATTCGTGGCTATTACATCGGTCCTATGCAAGGGGGTAGTTCCTTCCCGAAACACGATTTCGATTCCCTCCTTTTTCTTTTGGATGAAGAGATGTCAATCGCTTTTTAAAATACATCCTTCTGCGAAGCCTTACTTTTGCAGTAGTTAGGTCTTTAATTCCTGTCTTTTCATGAAGTATTTTCTACCCCTTTTAAGTATTCTCGTCTTCTCATGCTCTGCCAGCTCTCAGCCTTCAGCGGCGAAGGAATCAGTGAAAGGATTCGTTCTTCCGTATGATTTGAACCAGCCCATCTACGTTCATTCATTGCCCAAAGAACTGGAAGAAGTTTCAGGGTTGTCAGATTTTGACGAAAGCCACGTGGCCTGTGTTCAAGATGAAAAGGGAATCATTTACATCCTTGATCTAGCAACAGGGAAGATTTCAAATCAGTTTGAGTTTGAATCCGATGATGATTTTGAAGGAATCACTTTTGTCAATCCAAGTTTTTATGTGTTAAGAAGCGATGGTCGAATTACACACATCCCTGACTACCGCGATCCGGAGGAGCATAGAAACATTAAAGAAAAAATTCCCACAAAAGACAATGAAGGGTTGTGCTACGATGCCGCCAACAATCGGTTGCTCATTGCTGGGAAAAGCCGTCCCAACAAGGATTCTAAGCTAGATAAGGAGGACCGCTTGTTCTATCAGTTCGACCTAAAAACCTCAAAATTTGATTCAGATCCTTTGTTTAAATTGAGTGTTGATGAGGTGACATTAGCGGCAAAGGAAGCTGGAATCCAAGTGCCCGTTGATCGATCCATTAATCAGATTAATTTCAGGCCAAGCAGCATCGCCATTCACCCAGAGACAAGACAAATTTACATCTTGTCTGCCGCAGACTTTCTGCTTGTTGTGTGCAATCCGAAAGGGGAGTTGTTGTCCGTTGAACGACTAGAGCCGAAACGTTTTCCAAAGGCAGAAAGCATTACCTTCATGCCTAACTCAACCATGGTCATCGCCAATGAAGGGGTAAAGGGAAAGGCTACAATGCTGGTTTTCCAGAAAATAGAGTGAGCTATTTTCATTGCTGCATGAATTGTCTTGCTTCACAGCCTAATTCCGCACATGAATCACACTGAAATGTCTCCTAGTTAAGGTGTGCAGAACCCTTCGGTTTTATCCGTTTTACCGTTTGTTGATCCAAAACCAAATAGATCATTTCGCCTACTTTGGAGACCACCTCACAACAGATGCGTTTTTCACTTCAGATCACGATTTATCTTGGTTCAATTTAACCAAATATGGAATGGGATTGTCATTCCAATTCAATCGGTCATTTGCTTCGCGAAGCTGCACAGATAGTTTGAATCACAACTTTGCCAAGCTCCATTCATTTGAATGGGATTTTGACAAAAGGAGAGAGGTAAAACAGATGAAAAGCAGCGTGCATATTTTCGTAGAGTGAAGAGTTCCAATCACCGCAATAAGCATTTAGGTTACTCAAAACTTGCAATGAACTAAGATGTGCTCAATACCTACTGATCGTGAATTTGATGAACGGAGGAGTTTTGATCTGAATGACCTTTCGCGTTCAACCAGTTGAAAAATGGGATTTAGTAAGACCGCAGATAATCTAAGGCCGTGTAATTCACCACGTCGCCCTCCCAGTGTTTAGTAGTATTGCCTTTTTCGTCCAAAAGGAAAATAGAAGGGAAGATGTAACCTGAGTAAGTCAAGTAAACAGAATCTTCTTCAATGAAGTGGTATTCAAAATCAAGCGCATTGTTCTCATCTAAGAAGGTGTATGCATCTTCTGATGCGCCAGAAAAGAACGCATGAACTGGCAACTGCTGTCCGCTCTGGGCGTTGATGGCCAGTTTGGAGCACACCGCTTTGCAATGATTGCAGTCTGTGGTAAAGAAAGCCAAAACCACTGGCTCTCCCTTAAAAGTGTAGGGAGAATTGAGGTCATTCTCCAGAAAATCTAACCCCTTAAATATAAAAGAATCATCTAATGAGCCATAATCAGTAGTGTAGATGGGATGAATGAAGCTCAATGCTAAACTAGGAAGTAAAGCAATTAAAAAGAGTAAAATTGAATGGAATTTACGCTTAGGAAATAACAAGGGGAATAGCACCTTCAGAAAACCGAAGAATGCAATCAATACTAAAAGTCTCGCAAAAACTGACCCGATGGTCCAACTCATCGCGGTAGATGAAATTAAAGCAACAAGCAGCTGCGGATAACCGATCGCAATGATCACGGAAACCCCAAGAAGAAGGAGCGCAAATAGGATTCTCTTGTAACGCATTTTTGAGCAAAAAAAGACCCTCTGAAATTTTTCAGAGGGTCAAAGTCTTGAAGTTATAAGCTTACTTAAGTTCGCATGAACCACCGCCAAGAGAAGTAAGAACGCTCAAAGCATCACAAGCTTCTTCTGCATCGCTCTTATTTGCGTCAGGAAATGTTGTAACAGTTGTTTCACCGTTCGCTGTACATTCACAATCGCGGTCTTTTTTACAAGATGTCATTGAAGCTACTCCAACGAACATCACAGCAAGTAATAATGTCTTTTTCATGATTATAAGTATTATGTATGTTATTTAGCGATTCGAAGATAATAAAAAATTCATTCGTTCGTGAGTAAGCTTTTTTTTTGAATGATTGTAACTCTTTAAAACCTTATTGCTGTGGTCTTACCAAGTCTTTTTGAGTCTCTTTTTAGTCCATCTTTACTAGCAGAGATAATTAACATTAACAATTACAAAAAAGTAAAAGCAGGCGAACAAATCATTGATTATAATCAGCCCATTACTTTTATGCCCTTGCTCATTGAAGGCGCCATTAAAATTATGCGTCAAGATGACAAAGGAGATGAGCTGTTGCTCTATTTTCTTGAAAGAGGAGATACCTGTGTCATGACCATGACATGTTGCATGGGACAAACAAAGAGTGAGGTAAGGGCCGTAGCAGAAAAAGACAGCATTCTAATCATGATTCCGGTCTCAAAAATGGCAGATTGGGTTGTAAAGTATCCTTCCTGGCGTAGTTTTGTATTCGAGAGTTACAATAATCGGTTCAATGAAATGTTAGAAGCCATTGATTCTTTGGCCTTTCTCAACATGCATGACCGCATTTTAAAGTACTTAAAAGATAAGGTGATGGTTACAGGGGCAACCACGTTAACTTCTACACATCAAGAAATTGCCTTTGATTTGCATTCTTCACGTGTTGTGGTTTCAAGAATTCTAAAGAGCCTAGAAAAGGATGGACTCATCAAGATGTATCGCAATAAAATTGAAGTCTTAAATTTCTAATTTAGGTAGATGAACTAAATTTGTAATCAACTGCTTCTCATCTGAAATTCGTGCATTTGGTTCTGTAAACCGAGTGCCTTTTATGCTTAATTCATGAATGAACACAACTTTATTTTAGACCCTTGGCCCTGGTATGTTTCTGGTCCGCTCATTGCACTTGTAATGCTTTCTTTTCTCTTTTTAGGTAAGTTTTTTGGCATGTCGTCTTATCTGAGAACCATCTGCGCAATAGGAGGTGCAGGAAGAATAGCAGACTTATTTCGTTTCAATTGGAAGGCTGAATTGTGGGGAATATTTGCGCTCGTAGGTGTTGTTTGTGGAGGTTACATCGGGGCCAATTATTTATCTACATCACCGGCCATTGATCTCAATTCGAAAACGGTTGAACGTCTTGAATTGGCCGGATTTGAATCACCTGGCGCAGCGTATGTTCCGGCAGAAATATTCAGCATTGAAAACGCCCAAACTCCCAAAGGCCTCTTGTTTTTAAGCATTGCCGGTTTGTTAATCGGGTTCGGAACAAGGTACGCCGGAGGATGTACTTCAGGTCACGCCATTAGCGGACTCAGTAATCTGCAACGGCCATCATTGATTGCCGTAATTGGGTTTTTTATTGGTGGAATCATTGCTACTCACTTCATCTTACCTCTGGTCTTATGAAATACATTTTGATGCTCATTTTAGGAACTTTTTTTGGCATCGTTCTTTACAAGAGTGAAGCCGCTTCGTGGTTTCGGATTTACGAGATGTTCCACTTTGAATCATTTCACATGTATGGAATAATGGGATCTGCCATGTTTTTGGGAGTGATTGGTGTGCAAGTGATTAAGAGACGAAAGATGAAAGACCTCTATGGTGAGGTCATTAAAATCCAGAATAAAGACAAAACCGTTGTCCGTTACCTCATTGGAGGAACCCTTTTTGGTTTAGGTTGGGGATTGGCCGGCTCTTGTCCTGGCCCCATTTACGTTCTCATTGGTTCCGGAGAATCCAGCATGTTGATTGTGCTTGTCTCAGCTTTGTTGGGAACCTTGCTTTACGGAGTGCTGAGAAAGCACTTACCCCACTAACTCCATAGAGTAGAGATAGTGGGCTGATTTGTATGAATCTGAAAATGCAAATTAGTCATAAACTCTAGTGTTTATAAGTGGTTAGAAGAACAAACAACCCTAAGTTTGTACCTGATTAATCTGGAGAGGGAATATGAAAATTGAACAATTATATACTGGCTGCCTTGCCCAAGGTGCATACTACATAGAGTCAAATGGGGAGGTAGCAATCATAGACCCGCTCAGAGAGGTGCAGACCTACATCGATCTTGCTTCAGAACGAAAGTCAAAAATCAAATACATTTTTGAAACGCATTTCCACGCTGATTTTGTGAGCGGACATGTTACCCTAGCTGAGAAGACAGGCGCGCCAATCATATTCGGCCCAAATGCTTCGCCTACATTCAAAACGACAATCGCAGTAGACAATCAAGAATTTAAATTAGGTGATGTGACCATTCGTGTCTTGCACACCCCCGGACATACCATGGAAAGTACGTGCTATTTGTTGCTTGATGAAAACGACAAGGAGCATGCAGTTTTCAGTGGGGATACTCTTTTCCTTGGCGATGTAGGGAGACCTGATTTGGCTCAGAAATCAGTAGATATGACACAAGAAGACCTCGCCGGAATGCTTTTCGAGAGTCTTCGGTCTAAAGTAATGACGCTTCCAGATGAGACCATTGTTTATCCTGGTCATGGCGCAGGGAGTGCTTGCGGGAAGAACATGAGCAGCGAAACAGTAGGGGTGTTAGGAGATCAAAAGGCCACTAATTATGCACTCCGTGCGAACATGACCAAACAAGAATTCATTGATGAGGTTACAGAAGGACTTTTACCTCCTCCAGCCTATTTCCCAGCGAACATTCGCATGAATAAGGAGGGGTACAAGGATGTAGCCGACGTAGTGAGAAGAGGAAGTAAAGGAATGTCTCCTGATGCGTTTGAATTGGTGGCAAATGAGACTTCAGCTGTTGTGTTGGATGTAAGACACCAAAGTGATTTCGTGAAAGCACACATCCCTAGATCTACATTCATTGGAATTGATGACAGCTTTGCTCCGTGGGTTGGTACATTGATTAAAGACGGAGCGCAACCGATCTTGATTATTGCTCCTGAAGGCAGGGTAGAGGAAACCATCGTGCGTCTTTCTAGAGTAGGATTCGATCATGTTTTGGGTTATTTAGAAGGTGGAATTGCTGCATGGTCTGATAGTGGAAAAGCCACTGATTCAATTGAAACCATCTCTGCTGAAGAATTTGCAGCATTAAAAGCAACCACCGAAGTAAATGTAATTGATGTGCGAAAGGAGTCCGAATTTCAAGCGGAACACCTATTAGATGCTCAAAATGCTCCTCTAAGCGAAATCAATTTACACCTCAGCCAGTTCAATGAAGTGGGGCGAAACTTCGTCCATTGCGCTGCTGGCTACAGATCAGTAATTGCAAATTCGATCCTGAAAGCCAGAGGAATTCACAATGCCGTTGACGTTTTAGGAGGTTTCGATGCCATCAAAAAAACGGAAGCACCATTAACACGCTTTGTTTGTCCATCTGAACTTTAACAATGGGATTTTTAACCAAATTGAAAAACATCTTCTTCGGCCCAGAGGCTTCTTTTTATAAGGAACTCATTGAAAATGGCGCGGTCTTAATTGACGTGAGAACAAAGGCAGAATTTGATGCTGGTCACCTGCAAGGAAGCCTGAATATTCCGATCAAAACCTTGAAGAAAAAGGCGAATGAGTTAAAAGGAAAGGAAGTAGTGCTGGTTTGCAAATCTGGTGTTAGGGCCGCTACAGCAAAAGGCATTCTCAATTCACAGGGAATTAAGGCACACAATGCAGGGCCTTGGACTTTTCTGAACGACTAACATCAATTCAAGCGTCAACCTTAATCACGTCTAGAATTTTTCCGCTGTAAAACGAGGTTAGACATGCAGCGCAGATTGCTCACATTCACCGTTTTGAGTGGCTCTGCCAATTCAAGTTCAAATTGTTCCAGTAAACTCTGAAGTACCTCATGTGTCAATAAATACCTTTCACTTTCATCTGGTAACTGCGCTCTGCCGGATGCTTGAATGTTTATTTCAGCCTCAAGTCCGATGTTCGAGGTCATGCGAATGAAAAGTATTCCCTGGTGATCTAGAAGCGCAACCAATTTGCCCACTTGTTCAAAAAAGACCGCATGTGATGCGGCAAAATGATTCACAGCATTGCAAATGATGAAATCGTAGGACGTTTCAGAGACAAATGTTTCTATTGAAGAAACGCAGAACGAGGACGTTTTGGAAGGGTAGAGGTGTTGAAGTGTTTCTATGACCTCTTCATTCGGGTCGAAACCAGAAATAGAATATCCGTTGCGAAGAAAATAATGCAAATTTCGGCCATGACCGCATCCCGCATCTAGTACACGCTGATCCTTCGAAATGTATCCCTTCAGAAGGAGGTCAAGAAGGTAAAGGTCCAATCCGTCTATTTCTTTGAGCAGTTCCATCTTCGAAAAGTATGAAGTTTGGACCCATTGTGGGGTGAAAATAAAGAAAACAAAAAAGAAATAAATTCACCTACCTTAAACGAAAGGAAGAAATTATTTTGCTGAGAAGTAGAAAGCCATTTCGGGATGTAAATATTCTTCTTCCTTTAATCAAGATGGGGTTTTTGTCACATTTTTTTCGATAAAATGGACTAAAAGGAGCTCAATGAAATGATGTGAAAAGCGGCTTGGCGTTGGAGAGGTGAAGATTGATTGCTAGAGCGGGCAAGCCCCTGAGATAGTTTGAAGCATTCAATCTTTTCATTGTTCCAAAGATCCCTGGAAATTAAAGCTTCAGGGTAAGCCATCTGAATGAACCACAAGTAGGAACCCCAAAGTTCACGTGTCAGATATTGGAGCAAACGATCTAGGTCCTGCACAAATGATTTGAGTAACTTGATCCAAATTCATAACCAATGAAAACGATTCCACTACTTCTTTCAGGCTTATTTATTGGCTTGTTAACTTCAGCACAGGCTGATGTTCGGATTACGATGGTAGATACAGATTACCAGTTAGTTGAGCTCACCAATTTTGGCGATGCCTCAGTGAACGTATCGAGCTGGTTCTTGTGCAACTTCCCTGCATACATGGAAATTGCATTGAGTCCGGCTATTATAGGCAATACGAACTTGGGTCCCAATGACACGGTCCTCATTAATTGGAGCGCACTTTCCCCGGCAGACGGAGAATTGGGGCTTTATTTATTTTCAACCTTTAACAACGCGTCTTTCATGGTAGATTACATGCAATGGGGAACGAACAACCACACCCGGGAGTCAGTTGCCATTGCGGCAGGGGTTTGGGTTGATGATGAGTTTCTTGCACTGGGTTCACCATATAACTATGAAGGTCCTTTGAATCAAATAGGCGAGGCTGTTTGGAACTCAACAATAGGGGGTTGTACATACGCAGATGCGATCAATTTTGATGCTGCAGCCACAGTAGATTCAGGTGATTGTATATTTCCTGTTCAGTCTACTTGCAGTGGAGACTTCAATGGGGATGACGTAATTGATACTTCTGATCTATTGTCTTTTTTAGGAGCACTCGGAACCATGTGTATTCAATAGGTTTTCAAGCGAAGCCAAACACGAGCATATTTTTAGAGACAATAGCAACATAACTCCAATGCGGATCCACTGCAATTCAAGGAGGCCATTTCCTTTTGGACTTTACTACCTTTACTTCGTACTTTAACCTTCAATCATGAAATTATTTCGTTTGTTGCTTTTGCTTTTGTTGCCCATTGGAGCTTACGCTCAAACGGCGCCGCCATCTAATTTACAGTTGGAAGATTTGAGAACGTGGCTCAAGCAGAATTGGTATGACGGACTTCATAACGACCTGGGGTATTCAGAAGCAAGAATTCAAATGTATGGCTATACAGATGAGGTTGGTGGAGAAATAGACTGCATTTATACCGGATTTCAACAAACGTCTGATTTTGTAACCTTTCCAAACCCAATCAATGCAGAGCACATCATTCCCCAGTCTTTCTATGGGGGTGCAACCCCCATGCGTTCAGATATTCATAACATTCGTCCCGCTCATGGTTCAGTTAACTCTGCCCGTGCAAACCACCCTTTTGGTGAAGTTTTAGATCAAAATGCGAACTGGTATGGAGTAACAGGAGTTGGTGCTTACATTTCAACGACCACACAACCCGATCCAGACTTTAATTTTAGTGAACGAGAGGGGAGTTTGTTTGAGCCAAGAGAAATGAAAAAAGGTGATGTTGCACGTCAAGTTTTTTACTTCTATACCATGTACCCGGCGCAAGCAGGTTCAATTGCTGCAATTGGAGATCTAAATACCTTGTATACCTGGCACATTCAAGATCCTGTTGATGCGGAAGAAATAACGCGAAACAATAGAATTGAAGAAGTTCAAGGAAATCGGAATCCATACATTGATTATCCGCTTGCTGTTTTTGAATCGTGGCTTTGGGTTGAAGTCTTGGGCTGTATAAATCCTGCCGCATTCAATTACAATGCGAATGCGAATACAGATGATGGTTCGTGCATTCTTACACTTACTGGCTGTACCTATTTAGAGGCGAATAACTACGATCCGATTGCTACTGAGGACGATGGTACATGTGATTTTAGCGGAGGAGTTCTTGGGTGTACTTATGTAGAAGCGACCAATTACAGCCCAACAGCAACTGAAGATGATGGGAGTTGCCTATTTCCCAATGAAGTTCTTGGCTGTACCTACCTTGATGCCCTAAACTATTCTATAACATCAACTTCAGATGATGGGTCTTGTGTTTTTGACCTAGCTCCTCTGTGCCCAGAAGACCTAAGTGGTGATGGAAATGTTGATTTAACTGACTTTCTGATTTTCTTGTCTGCATTCGGAATTGGTTGCGGTCAATAAGAATTAAATTGATCCAGCAACCACCCTTTAGGGTGATGAAAGTTGACGAAATAGGGTGTTGTTTCGATAATTACATTAATCGACCTTTGATTATCTGTTAATCAACAATTAAAACACACAATTATGGCACTAGATATCACTTTTGCATGTGATCCTGTAAACCGAAATCTAACAATTGAAATTTCGAACCCAGGAGGGGAGTATAAATTACTCGGGTCTAACTCACTTGGAATGGGGAGTCCGAATTCGCTCGGAGGCGACGATCACAATTTCACGCTGCTTGTTCAGAAGATTGGAAGTGGAAATCCAGATCCAATTTCATTTATTTCGACCAAAATTATTACCGGTGCAAATTTTCAATGCAATCCGTCAAGCAATGACCAAATAGAGGTGATTGTAATGGAGTATTCTGCAGCTTTTGGCGGAACATCAAAGAATAAATCGAAGAAAAAGATTACTTTTTCCTAAATGAGAAATCTTGGATTATTTCTCGCCTTTTTTGCAATAGGTATTGTTTCGTATGGCCAGCTTTCTGGCGCTAAAAAGTCTCACCAACTAATTGATTCACTGAGATTCAATTTTGGTGAAATGAAATTAGAAGAGGTTGAGGAAAAGTGTGGGATACTCCAAGATTCCTTTAGTGCAGACAATGATACGGTTAGTCTCTGTTGGGCAAGTTTTATTTTGTCTAGCAAACTAGCGAAAACGGGATTCAACAACTTGGCATTCTCTGAATTGCACAAGGTTAAGTCGTTTTCTTTAGATTTTTCTGATTCCATTTTGGAGTGTGCTTACTGGCAGAGCTTAGCGTTTGTGATGTTCATGCACATGGAAGAATTAATAGAGAAAGATGAAAGTTATGGGGAGGCTGATGTACTAAATGATTCGATTCGAACCTACAACACAAGAGCACTGGTTCCTGATGTATTGGAGCGAGACCCATTGATGTATACAAGAAGTTTGCTAATTCAAGCTCTAGCGCTAAGATGGATAGAATTGGATGAAGAAGCGTTGGTCACTATCAATAGGGCTGATGTGCTGGTGAGGGAGAATAACTTTCAACTGTACTTCATCTCCATACTGAATATTCGAGCAATACTTTTACAGGATCTAAATCGGGTAGATGAAGCATTGCTGCTCTATGAGTATGCCATCAAGCAAGCGAAAGAGCAAAATAATACAAGTGGCATGCAAGCCATAACCTACAATTACGGTGACATTCTTTTCAATCTTGATAGGGATCAAGAAGCTTTAGATATGTATCTAATTAGTTATAAAATCAGTTTGACGGAAGAAACCTCTAAGGGTAATTTATTTGCAGGAGCTGAGAGTATAAAACAATGTTATTACTTCTTAGGGAATTATGAAAAAGCTTTAGAATGGGCTGAGACCGCGCATGAGCATCAGAGAGAAATAGAAACGGCTGACCTGCGCCTGCGGTTTGAGAAAATGCAAATTGAAGCAGCCAACTTTGAAAATGAGCGACTGGCTCTCGAACACGCAAAAAAACGCTTCAAAGCGGAAGAAGAAAGTACAAAACAAAAAAGAAACGCCTTCATAGCCATCTCAATTGCACTCCTGATTATGGCTTTTTTAGGAGCATACTTTTTCTTTAATCAAATCAAGGTGAAGAACAAGATCCTGCAACATGAAAAAGAAGTAAGTGAGCTAATCAGGAGACAAGAAATTTCGTCAATGGAAGCCATGATTTCTGGACAAGAAGCGGAGCGAAAGAGAGTGGGAAGGGAGTTGCATGACAACATTGGAAGCATGCTATCTACGTTGGGCATGCATTTCTCAACTGCTTTTGAAAAGTCAACTGGAAAAGAAGTGTCTGAGGTGCCTGAGGCTGTTAGAGTAATAGAACTCCTGGATAATACAATAAGTGAGACAAGAAAATTATCTCACGATATGATGGCGGGTGTTTTGAACAGGTTCGGACTGGTATCTGCAATTCGTGATTTATGCGATCAGATATCAGAAACGGGAAAAGTGAATGTACTGCTCAATTCAATTGGAATGGATGAGCGACTGGAAGCAATGATGGAGTTGAATTTGTACCGAATTGCTCAAGAATTAGTGAGTAATGCCCTGAAACATGCAGACCCAGAAACCATTCGAATCAACCTCGTAAGGAAAATAGAAACAGTTGTCTTACAGGTTAAAGATGATGGTATGGGAATGACGTACCATCAATTTGAAAATGGAAATGGCGCCGGATTCTCAAATGTTAGCGGAAGGGTAGCGGCCTTAAAGGGAAAGCTTGAATTCGAGAAGAAACAAGAACAAGGAACACTCATTCGTATTGTAGTTCCTCTCAAAACTGAAAACAATGGCTTATAAAGTTGCTTTAGTAGATGACCACCAAATTATCATTGATGGTCTTATGTCACTCCTTCAGGATGAAACATCGCTTTCAATTGTAGACTTCGCTATCACTGGAAAGAGCGCATTGGCGATGGTGAAAGAACATGATCTTGATGTGTTAATCCTTGATATCCACATGCCAGATATGGACGGGATAGAGGTGCTTGAGGAGATTCGAAAGACAAATTCAGAGCTAAAAGTGATTATGCTCACAATGCATGATGAGCCTGCTTTTATTCGTTCTTCTTTAGAAAAAGGAGCGAATGGATACATGCTTAAAAATATTTCCAAAGTAAATATTTTAAAGGGGGTTGAAACCGTTATGACCGGGGAGTATTATTTGAGTGGCACTGCTACTTCTAGACTCGTTGAACTTCAAACGCAAGGAGAGAATTCAACTTCCCTTATGGTTGAGCTTTCTACCAGAGAGTTAGAGGTGATTCACCTCATTTGCGATGAGCGAACAACCGAAGAAATTGCAGAAGAATTGAGTATTACTACCAATACTGTGAAATCACACCGGAAGAAAATTATGACCAAAATGGGCGTGCGAAACATTGCCGGAGTTGTGAGGTATGCACTTGAAAATGACCTAGTTGATTAGCTGATTAGCCACGGCCCCCGCAAACAAAAGAGCATTTCTAACCGGCTTAGTGTGACTAGCCCACTCTTTACGCGTCTTAACTTAAATCGTAAGAAAATGAGCAACGAGGTTGAGTTAGTGGAAGACCAAGAAGGATATGTGTGTAAAAAAGGATCACTGATTGCTTCATTTATTCATTTTTTTAAGTCTTCAGCTGAGGAGTAATAGTTTTCTCAGATAGATTCATTGATAAAATCGATAATGCCTCAATGACACGCTTTAGCTTGACTTTTTGTTATTCAGCTAAATATAATTGATGGATTAATCCCGACCCCATAGTTAGATTTCCCGACCTCATTTGGATTCAAATAGAGAAATGTTAATCACGTTCTGATCCCAATTGTTTAGAGATGGTGTTTGGTTTAGATCTCTAAAAAGGAGCAATTGCGACAGGAGTTATGTATTGGCGCAATTCAATATTTCTGAAGTTACATGGTTGAAATTTTCGTATCATAGCCTTGACTTACTAGTTGATAATATTTATTGTGAGAGGATTAAAGCATATTTGGTCGCAGATCTGTGGCGACTCAAACACGTTTTCAGAAGAGAACAGGGCGTTCAATGCGATGTCTTTTTTCTGTGCTTGGGTGCTTGTTTATTCTAGTTTTGTCAATACAGTAATCGGTGAGACTCCATTAGCCATCGTTTCTTTGGTGCTCTTGCTGGTTCAATTACTTTTCTATTACTTCTCCCGCGTGAAAAGGATGTATTTCACTGCCAGAATAATTTTCGCAGTGATAAGTCAAATTTTCATCATCCTGAACTACTTCTTTAATGCGGGTATTGACGGACCAACACTCATCGTTGAATTCATCGTGTTCTTTTTTCTAGTGATTGTGTTCCCCAACAAACAAGCTTTCGGTTGGGTTGCGCTCACCTTGTTTATTCCGCTTGCCGCAATCATCACAGAATATCATTTCCCATGGATGGTTGAGGGAGCCTATAGCTCCAGATACTTCCGATTTATGGATGTGTTTTTGGCCTACTTTTTTGCTGTGATTTTTGTTGTTCTGAATATTATTTTCCTTAAAGGCATCTACGCGAAGCAGGTGAAAACACAACAAGCTCAAGCAGAAAAATTGGATCTACTAAACAAGGAGAATCAGAAACTTTTTTCAATTATTTCACATGATTTGCGAAGCCCTTTGGCAACAATCGAAGGTTATCTAAAGGAAATAAGCCAAAGTTCCATCCCTGCTGAGCTAAAGCAAAAACTCGAGCAAGAATTATTATTGCAGACCACCAATACTGCAGGAATGCTTGATAACCTTTTATTTTGGTCAAAGAATAATCTAGAAGGAATTACATTCGAACCGGTGAGATTCAATTTGGTTCAAGTGATGTCAGAGACACTCTTTATTTTGGAAAATTCTGCCAGCAGAAAAGGAATCAAATTTATTTGTGACTCACCAAGTGATTTAACTCTAACAGGTGAACCAAGGCAGATTGAAATTTTGATTCGAAACCTGATTCAGAATGCGATCAAATTCACAATGCCCGGTGGGGAAATTAAATTGGTGATGTTTTTTAATGAAAAAGATCTTGTTTTAACAGTCGAAGATACTGGAGTGGGAATGTCTCAAGTTGTCCTTGATGAGCTGTTTGTAAAGAACATTGAATCCACATTTGGGACGAAAAATGAGAAGGGAATTGGGATTGGCTTAAAGCTTTGCGTCCAAATAGTTCAGATTCATAGCGGCGTTATATCTGTTGAATCAACCCTGGAAAAAGGAACGAAATTCACAGTGAGCATCCCTTTAGGGTAGTCTTAAAATCATCCTTTAGGGTGATACGCCGCGTTGTTTTGCGAACTAACTTTGCATGAAGTGCATTGTTAATATTGCTATCCAGTTCATCTGGGTGAAATTAGCTTGTCTCCTTTTGATTAGTCCTACTTGGCTCACGCCATTAATTACGGAGCTGCAATGCGCCTAGCTGTCCCCTACAAAGGGACAGCTTTTTTTTTCGCCAATTTTAGTTCAACGACGCTCTGTCTATGTTCAAAGAATCTGTAGGAAGATTCGTCGAAGTTTAGTAATTTAGCTTCCATTGACCTAATTTAACCTAAATGCACTTAACTAAAGTTCTGCTACTGGCCTTTCTCTGTGCCTTAAACACAGGAATATTCGCTCAGGTAACTTCGATGGAAGTTGAAGTATACCAAGAGCATACTGGAGATATTCCCGCTTTGACAGGAACTACCACCTATAGATTATATGCTGTTTGTGAAAGTCAAACAGACTTTCTCTCATCTATCTTTGGTGTAGCAGGTTCACCACTCGAGGTGAATACTTCAACTACATTTTATCAAAATCCGTTTGGTGGGGTTAATGGGTCGTCCATTAATGTCGCGTTTTACCCATTCTTCCCAGAATTGGAGTTTGATAGCTGGGTGACTATTGGTAGAGCTTCTTCAGGGGATCCTGGAGCGCAAGTAAACGTCGTTCAGTCCATTTCTGATCCGTGGATTGATGAGTTTGAATTAGGGCAGAACATTGTCATTGATGGAGATTTTGGCGGCTCTTGGTTTACAATCAACGGGGCAAACAGTGTGAACGGAATCGCAGGACCAGATTTCAAAGTGCTTATTGGACAATTTACCACAAATGGTGTTCTCTCAGGGTTTATAAATGCGCAAGTATTCTTAAACGGAAACAACAATCTAGACGAATTAGCTGAGCAAATCCCTTTCAGTTCAAATACCTCTGCTGTTTTTGGTTGTACCAATCCAGAGGCCATTAATTTTGATCCATCGGCAACTGATGATAATGGAACCTGCGCCTTTACTTGCGCATTGACTTTGAATGAGATCACGTCCGTAGTTCCATCTTGTTCGGGTGAAGATGACGGTAATTTGACTTTTTTAACCTCAGGTGGACAAGGTGCCGTTACCTATCAGTTAAACGGAGGGAATGTATTTCTTAGTAACTCATTCAACGGATTGTCAGCAGGAACTTATGACTTGCTGATTCAGGATGGACAAGGGTGTGAAATAATTCAACAAGTGACGCTTGATGAACCCCCTGAATTCATACTCTCAATACAAAATAAACTAAATGTTAGTTGCAATGGTGCAGGAGATGGATCAATCGATATAACTGCACAAGGTGGAACTGGTGATCTGATGTTTGGTCTACAACCAGGTGTTTATACGCAGAGCTCACCTGATTTTAATGGCTTTGTTCCTGGAACATATACGGTCTACGGCATTGATGCAAATGGGTGTACTGCTCAAATCCCATCATTTAATATCACCCAACCTTTAGCGATTCAAATTTCTATAACCGCAGCAACAAATTCCACGTGCGCTTCGATTTCTGATGGACTCATCGTAGTGTTGAGCTTCGGAGGTGCCGGTGGAATTCAATACGCACTTAATGGAATTGATTTTCAAGCATCGAATGTTTTTAACGTTAGTGCAGGAACTTACAATGTAACCGTTCAGGATAACAACGGTTGTCAAGTGACCTCCGCTAATATTGTAATCGGTTCGAATGGAATTGAAGGCTGCACTGACGCTGCGGCATGCAATTTTAATCCAAATGCTATTTGTGAAGATGGAAGTTGTGGGGTGATTGACGAGTGCGGAAACTGTGGCGGAAACGCAACAGCCGGATGTACTGATGCTGGAGCTTGCAACTATGATCCTGCAGCATCTTGTGATGACAGCTCATGTGAATTTGATTCATGTGCCGGTTGTACAGATCCAGCAGCATGTAACTATGATGCAACAGCAACGATTGATAATGGTTCTTGTCTAGCAGAAGACGAGTGCGGAAACTGTGGCGGAAACGCAACAGCTGGATGTACTGATGCTGGAGCCTGCAACTATGATGCAACAGCATCTTGTGACGACAGCTCATGTGAATTTGATTCATGTGCCGGATGTACAGATCCTGCAGCATGTAACTATGATGCAACAGCAACGATAGAAGACGGTTCTTGTCTAGCAGAAGATGAATGCGGAAACTGTGGCGGAAACGCAACAGCTGGATGTACTGACGCTGGAGCCTGCAACTTTGATCCTGCAGCATCTTGTGACGACAGCTCATGTGAATTTGATTCATGTGCCGGATGTACAGATCCTGCAGCATGTAACTATGATGCAACAGCAACGATAGAAGACGGTTCTTGTTTAGCAGAAGACGAGTGCGGAAACTGTGGCGGAAACGCAACAGCTGGATGTACTGATGCTGGTGCATGTAACTATGATCCTACAGCATCTTGTGACGACAGCTCATGTGAATTTGATTCATGTGCCGGTTGTACTGATCCCGCAGCATGTAACTATGATGCAACAGCAACGATAGAAGACGGTTCTTGTCTAGCAGAAGACGAGTGCGGAAACTGTGGCGGAAACGCAACAGCAGGATGTACTGACGCTGGAGCCTGCAACTATGATCCTACAGCATCTTGTGACGACAGCTCATGTGAATTTGATTCA
>Ga0222629_1000168_pt1 | contig 25733 bp, 21 predicted proteins | sample AntAcemetagenom1_FD_179847 | JGI IMG/M metagenome (GOLD analysis project Ga0222629, IMG submission 179847) | Saline water microbial communities from Ace Lake, Antarctica - #1 | ecosystem: Environmental > Aquatic > Non-marine Saline and Alkaline > Saline | place: Antarctica: Ace Lake | collected... | reverse complement strand
CTACCACGTAAAGCAATGTTGCATTTTTTGCGTTTACCAATGGTTTTGAGGTAGCGGAGATTCGTCCAGTAAATCCAAAAAAGTTCTTCGTTTACAGATTTGAGGTCATTGATTACTTGTCCATATTGCTCCACATCCCAGCCATTTAGATAGAACATATGGTAATTCATTTTACCTAAATGATGGGTGATTTTCCCAATGGTTTTGGGGATGCGCGCATTTGGAGGGGCGAAGAAATCTACATTGGCTAACATTGTAGCCTCTCTTTCATAGTTTTCTACAAAGTACCCACCTCCTAATTCAAGGGTGTGCTGATAGCCAAACTCTCGAATGATGCCCAAACCAAAAATTGAACTCGAATAAGTGTAGTCTACCCGCTGTCCATTAAAGAACAAGGGTTCTGGCGAAGACCAGCGCTGGATGTTCACAGACAGGCCCCACCTTGTGCCTGCTAAATAAGGGACACGAACAAACAGCTGACCGTTGTTCAATCCGTTGTTGTTCATGTAATATGCTAAGGCTTGAATGCCTCTTCCTCCTAAATTTTGCTCTTTCGCGCCAACTTGAAACCAGACGTTTTCTTTGACCCCTCCCAAGTTGATGATGGGAAATAAGGTCAGTGCTTCTTCAATCTTGTATTGAATGATGGTAGAATCGTTTCGATGCACTATTTCACCGGTAGCGTTGGCTACCATAAGTAAGTTTTTGAGCTGCTGAAGGTCTTCTTTAAGTTGTGTTTCTGAAGCAATTTGACCAGGCTTCAGCTTAAGAAAATGGCCTATATATTGAGCTTTTGTTCGTTTTAAGCCGTTGATCTCAATTCCATCAACTTGATCCTGGGCAACCGTGTTTAAGCTGAAGGCTGTTAAACAGACAAGAAAAATGGAAAGGCCTCTTTGGCGCATAGGTCAATTTGTGTTGAATCTGATACCAAAGTTAAGGGTTGAAGCCTTCCCATTGTCTTCTAGCAGAGATTGATTGCGAAAGTGTGTGTACAAGAATTCAAGTTCAAATTTACGGTTGAATTGGTATTTTAGTCCTGCTCCTGCTTGGTAAAAATAATCGAATTCATCTAGGTAGTAAGGTGAGAATCCACCCAGGGCATAGAGGGTTGTTTTCGGATTAGGGAAATAACTTAAAATGAGTGTTGCAGGCGTTGAAATCCGATTGAGGTCAGCCTCTTTTCTGCCCATATCTTCCCATAAGAAGTCAACTTCAGTGAAAAGTGAGAAATTCGAGCCCAATGAAAAGTCATTGAAGAATTGTGTCCAAAACGTGGGACTGTTCCAATCTGCATAAATTTTATTTTGTCCTTCTGTATTATTTCCGCCTTCAAGATCCCCTTCTAACGGAAACCACAAGGTGCTTTGAATAGAGAAGTTTCCCCACTTCGGCACAGGTGCCCACCTGATTTTCGGACCAATGGTGGTAATGCCTTGTCTGAACAGGGTGTCATTGACCCCAAATACGTCAGTTGAGGAAGAAGGAAGGCCACTGTTAAGCACTCTTCTATAGCGCAATTCAATACCGGCGTTGAAGGTGTTGCTCACGCCATAAAGAGATGAGATTTGGCTAGTGAAAAAGGTAGATCTGTTTCCATTAGGTTCATCTCCAAAAGACTGTGTATAAAGGTTGTTGAATATTTTAGTTTCTGTATTGCCTTTCGGAATGGTTGAAGAAACCACGTAACGAATGGCGTTGTTTCCTGAAGGTGGTTGTTCAACTCCCGCCGCTGACTCCAAAATCTTTACCTCATTCAATGACCAGTCATAGCCGTAATAGCTAATGCTCACATCTTCTTTCAATTTGCTTTCGCGAAATGAATTAATGAATGCGACACATTCACTTTTATTTTTACCGAAATCATCAGAATACCAATTGAAAATTTGAGAGAGCTCTACTTTATTTTCTTCAGTGCTGACGCGAATAAAAGCGCTGTCATTCAATGATTTATAGGTTTGGTTGTTAAGCTGGAGGTCCAAAGTGATGGGCCGGTAGGCGGTGTTTATAATGGGCGGACAGTCAACAGCACCGCATACAAGCACAAAGTGGCTTCTAGGATCACCGTCAGAGAGAATCGCGTCTCGTTCTAACTTGTTTAAGGTCATTAACTGTCCGGCTATAAGGTATTTCGTCTCATCAAAAAAGCCTGAAATATCTTGCACACTCTCCAAGGGATAAGCCGTTACGATCTGATAGATCACCAGAAGGTTGTAGGCATTAATGCGAAAAGCTTTTTGTGTTACTGCATCTTGATTGCGTAAATCAATGCTGCCAATGCGGTTGATCAAAGACATCAATTGAACGTCATTTTTCACAGCAGCGTAATTAACGTTGTTGTCTTCCACATGTATTTTAAGGAACTTATCAGCATCTTGGAAAAACCTTTCCAATTCAACTTGGGCGGTCAAAGCGGTGCTCAAAGTGAACATCAGAAAGAACATCAGAAATTTCATTCGGTATGTTTTGATCAAAGGTAAAGCTGTGTTCTCACTGAATTATCACTAAAGTTTGTCGTATTTATAACACTAATGAGACATCCAGTATCTGAGGGCTTTAAGAAGAATGCGTTTTTCGTCTTCGTTCATGTTCGCGATGCGTGCTGTTCCATGCGATTGATCCTTCATAACAAACCACAAGGCATCAACCTTTGCTGAAGCAGGAACCCCAGTAGCGCTCCAAGTGTCATTTGCACCATTGATGTAGATCATTTGGTTTCCAGATGTTTGTGTCCAGTCATAAACCTTTTGAACCAATTCAGGATTGAATGTAATGGTGGTGTTCTCAGGCATGAAGATAGCAGAAGGATGGTTGTTTTCATCCCACTTGATTGCTGTGAGGTATTGCTCGAAACCTTCAGGATTGTATCCGTAGTAGCCAAATTGGGCACCACATTGGTAATAATGACTTCCGTAATAAGCGATGTCTTTATCGCTGAAAAAATCTATGCCAGAAACGGCCAATAAGTAATTTACCAGTGCTTCTATGGAGGTGCCTTTTTTTGGAATGTCTTCGCATTTATGCCCCCATTGCCAGAAAGAGAACGGATATTCAAGTACCGCATATTCGAAAGCGGTTTCCAAGCCGTTTTCATGCGTGTTGAAGGTGAGTTTTGCACCTTTAGCGTAGAACCTTAAATAGGAAAGGGCTTCTTCCTTGTTCTCAAACAATTCTAATTGTACCCGCTTCAATTCATTTCTGCACGCTTTTGATCCAATGTTATCAAGAAAAGAATAGATGCGTTTATCTTCCAAAGAAAGGTTGATTGGAGCAACATAAGGCACTGTGGCTTTCACATCATCAGGATAGAAATACCGGTAAAAAATGGATGTTTGTCCACCTTTCGAAATGCCTGTACTCACCCATGATTTTGAATAAAAAGTATTGAATATATCATTGATATGGTGGTAATCAGCCGTGGCTTGTTCAATGGTTAGGTACTGCCAATCAAAGTCTTCAGGAATACTTTCGCCGTAAAAACGGTGTTCAACATCTAACTGATTGGCACCAAGCATTTCAGAGAGTTCATACATGCGATTGTTGGTGCGATCATAACCTTCGGTCACAATGACCATTGCTGAATCACGGTGCATATGTGACAAATAAACCCTTTGTTTGAACGTGCCTTTTTCGGGAGCTGTGTGATCTAAGGGCTGTGAGATGAACAACGTATATGCTGATGCATATCCGTCTGGTAACAAACAGGGTTTCACCTCTATTTCAGGATGCCCCTCTAAAAATGCCAATAGCTTTTCACCCTGACCAAATGCTGATGTCCCTAAGGAAAGGAGCAAGGTGAGGAGCAGTAGTTTGAACAAAGACAGTGGTTTACGAATTGAATACATGGATGATGTCATTCTACTGGGTTGATTGATGAGAGGGAATCTAAACGGTGATTGTCACCATTTTCTAAGTACAGAATCTCTTCGCTGTAGATGTTATGAAAATCAATAATCCTAGATTGAAAGTTTTGTTCAGTGCCAAGATCATTAGTCAGAGTGATGTTCAATAAGATTTTGCGCGCTTTATAGCTTTCCAAGTTATCATAACATGAAAAATTATTGGGATTGACCTTTTTAGGATGGTTCATTTGAACAAAGATAACGAAGTAACTTTTGGACATAAAAAAAGGGAACACTAGGTGCTCCCTTCTTGAAATATGTTGTTTAAATCACTTCGCTGCAACAAGCGCATGATTCCTTTCAGAATCCTCTTTAGGACTCATTCAGTTCGTTGGCTGGTAGCCACCGAAACCGTTTGACGCCACTTGGCTAAGAGCTGCTAAGTGAAAGTGCAATTTTGATTGCACCCAAACTAAGCCAACACCAGATGCAACTTTTTTGGAACTTGCGGCTCCAGTATTCTTTGCTCTTGTATTGTGACCTTGAATTTTACATTTCAAATCAAGATTGCCTTCAAGAACTGCAGCGATGTGATCTAGCTGCTCATTTCTTTCAACTGAAAGTTATTCACCTTCGAGTTGGATTTTGTCCAGAATGGTTACTTGGTCTCCATTTCCGTTTTAGATGAATCAGCAACAATTGCTTCGGCAGAGCCTTCATCTAAATCAACGTCAGCATCAAGGCTGTCCATTCCTTCGGTATCTTCTGTCATATCGCCAACTGGCTCAACAACTTCTTCAACCATGTCATTTGCAACATCTGCTGCATCGTCAACCATTTCTTCAGCTGCATCTTCGATCTCTGTTGCAGTATCTGCTGCAGCAGGTCCACAAGAAGAAAAGAGGGCCATTGATACAGTGAAAAATCCTGCCATTACAAGGCGTCCTAGGGTAGTGTACTTTTTGTTCATGATATTTGGGTAAAGTTTCAAGAGTAAATTTAGTATAATAAAGAATGGATTGCTCTTATTTTTCGAAAAACAGCTTAATTAAATTCAATTTTTGCTAGGTAGGCAGATGTTCCTCTGGGATATCACATCGAATGAGCTACTTTTCTTTGCTCGAAGTAGTTTTTTAAAATACTTTCTAATTGCAATTCTCCATTGAGCACTTTGTCGATTTTCTTCTGAATTGATTCAGAGATTAATTCTTGCAATGGTTGATCTACATCTCTCAGAGAAGGAAAAACAGCTGCAATTTGCTCATCCCATTTTTTGTGGTATTTCATGAGGTCATCAGGATAGACCGTTTTCCTTTTTGTCCCTTCATCAACTCCTTTGAAAGGAGAAGATATATTGAGATAACCATAATCATCTGTGAGTTGTTCACTTGGGTGAATATCTCTTATGGCTATTTCAAAATCATAAGCGGTACTCAAACAATTTGAATTAAAACTATGATTGACAAAACGACCGTTATCCCAGCACAAAATGAGCTTTCCATCTCCGTTTCTAAAGGTAAAATATTCAAGAATGTTCTGATAAATTGGTGCAAACTGCTTAAACTGATTCGGCGAAAATCGTTGGTCTAATTTGTCTAAGACCCAAGTAATTGTGCCTGCGGGGATGAACTCTGTAGCAACAACACCTAAGCCAATTTCTGGACTAATAAAGCGCAGTTCGGTATGCGGATGAATCATATTTCAACCTGGTTTATGTGAGGAAAGTAAGAATTGAACTGTTACCAACCATTCGTACAGAGAATACAACGAATGCTACAAAGCGATTGCCTTAAATACGATGCGAATGTACTTTTAAATTTGAATGAGAATACATTTCAATCTAAAAATTCAAGGGGATGTTTTGATCCAGTTTTTCCATCCATCCATAAACCTTGTCACCCAGTATTTCACGTTGAATTTCTTTTGATTTAGCTTCTGAAGTCTTGTAATCTGGGGCGAAACCTTGGTAATCGAAATCAAAGCCGCGTGTCTTAATCTGATAGATGCCCAAGAGTAGCCCAAATGAAAATACGCCTAAGGCAATCCGTTTCTTTAGTGCTTTAGTTAAGGCGGGAATGATCAACACCAAGACATTGATTACAATGATTGAATTCACAATAAGAAACAGGTCATAGTTGTTCCACCACCAGATGTCTCCGCTTCCACCAACCCAAATGTCTGCTGGCCAGAGTAAATTTACTCCTTCCCACGCTGCTCCAGGCGTGGGCATGTCTTCAACAATGTGCAATAGATAGGCCATGAAAAAAGTGATGATGGACCATTTCCTGGCCTTAAGCCGATTGATAAAAGAGTTCTTTTCTCCTTTTCTGAGCTTCTGAATTCCAAACCTAATAAGTTGAGCACTCAAGATTAATAGCAAGGGGAAAAGCAATGAATGCATTGCGCCATGGTGTGAATAAGGGAATGTATTAAAGTAGATGTCTCTTCCTGAATGCTCCAAATGTAAAAAGGCACCAATGGTCTCATCGAATTTTGACCACAAACTAATGGCATCAACATCTGGCAGAGCACCTCCTAAGGCTCCAAAGAAAAAGAGTTTCGCCCTCTTTCCCGCTGAAATAGGAGCTACGTTGGCCACTACCGAGGCTATTGCGACTCCTGAAAATGTATGAAGAAGGATGTCCATGGTTGAAAGTGGCGGCAAAGTAATCCTTTGCCAAAGAAAAAGCGCAACACGTTGAATTTTAATTCAACGTGTTGCGCTCTTATGTTTTTCGTTGGTTCAATTAGTCACAACTCACCCCGAAATTAGGGAGGAAGAAGCCTACAATATCACTGGCTCCCACTAAACCATCCTTGTCAAGGTCTGCAATGCAGTCTGGTCCAGTGCAACCATAATCACTTAGCATCATTAACATGTCTGCAATATTCCGTTCGCCATCTAAGTTCAAATCTCCAACACAAACAGGATCAAAAGCGTCACAAAGCCCATCTCCATCGCTGTCTGAGAAATAAGAAACCCCAAAATTAAAGGCGTCTATACCAATTATAGCTCCCATTTTCCTTCCGGGAATATCATCTGCAGGAGGGTGAATTCCACCCCAAATTCTAGATAGGCCAGATTCATCTGCAGCATCATAGTAGGTAGCCCATTGCAATTCAATGTTCTGACTTGGACCATCTTCAAAAACTAGGAATTCATTTTGAATAGCATCAAATACACCCATTCCTCCCGGGAAATAGGAATCACCAGTAAAACTGGTTAAAACTTCGGCAGCTGCTCTTGAGAATGTTGAGTGTCCTGAAACATAGCCAGCAAAAGGAGGTGTCACAAATGATGGACGTTGATATGGAACCCAATCTTCAGCCAAAATCCAACCAACACCAGCAACATCTGTATCTACATTGTTAATGACTTTATGTCCTCTCCAAGCACGCATTTTGACTTTGCCTACGTTTTCGTTACTGTCTCCAGCAAGCGCATCTCCTAAAGCAATCATTTCAATGGTTCCCGGAACAAGTGGCATTCCACCGGGGTGGTAATTGGTTCCCGCTGCATCTGAAGATTGGCCCAACTCAGCCATACCTCTTATTGCAGAAATTGGACGGAGGTAATCATACCATCCTTTATGTCCCCATGCGGTTACAGCGCAATCATGCATAGCTCCACCCATCATGAAATACATCTTAACATCCCATTCCATGCCATCAAGCAAAGGACCTTCGCCCATAAAGCGCTTCTCTAAATCTGGGTGGTCAGCTACATAATTACAAATGGTGAACCAGTGCCCTGGAGGTGTTTCTGAAGAAGGACCATCAGCCCAGAATTCTGCCAGGATTCGCGCATAATCAGCTCTTGCAACAATGTTTGGAGCATAGGACGCTCCTGTCACAGGATTGATTGCGTGTCCGAGACTCTGCGTGCCACCATTCATTTGATCGTAAAAAGTTGAATAGTCTGCGGCGGTTTCAGGCAGTGTTCTGTTTCCAATTGATGCGGGAGAAATGTCCCACATAACACCATCTGCTGGATCTAAATGGGATGACCAAATAGCAGTGGTCAAGAAGTTCCATTTCCAGTCATCTGTCTCACCGCTGCCATCCATGGCATGCATAGGAGGGGCGCCCGCATCATGGTATACAGGATAATTGTTTCCGTCACGTTGATAAATCGTAAGGTCGTCAGAACTTAGGGCGAAAGGAGTAACAAGGCCCCATTCTGGACTTAGGAAATCAGGTGTGCTGCCAGGGATTTCATTTCCACTTTGGTCAATGAAGATCTGAAGTGTGAGGGGCTGCCATCTATTGAAGTCAATCAATGTTGGGTTGCCAGCGCCATCTACGCTGAGAGGGGGATTCACCGGAGAGTAAAACAAATTGTCATATTGAATCTGTTCATTCGAGCCATCTTGCAGACCAAAATCAATTAAGCATTGTGCAATGTAATTGCCAAGCGCCGCGGGGTCTCCACTTGCGTAGTCTTGTGAATTGCTTGTGATGTCATAACCTAAAGTTGCCATGTGCACGTCATACCCTTGTTGCAACAATCCTGCTTCAGGTGAATTTTGGAAACGATGTGATAGTAAACGATACGCCATGAAACTAATGCTTTCATCTCGCGCATCTTGAAGATTTGATGGAACCGGAATTCCTGTGAATGCACACGCAAATCCGTCTACCGTTTGTCCCAGAAGGAACGTGCAGTCACCATCTTCATAAGCTGCCCAAGCATCCCACATTCCAATAGAGGCATGAAAGAGGTTTCTCGCATGCATTGTGGGACGTGCAAAATCTGCACGAATGCTTGCTAAAAGCATTTCATTCCACTGTCTTGCAACGTTGTGGGTAGTTGGAATAATAGGGTAAACAGCGGCTGGAGTACAACCGGGATCAGGGTTGGTGGGACAAGGGTCACATGCATCTGGCAATCCATCGCCATCAAAATCTGCAGCGCTCTGAACCAAATCACAATTGTCAGACATAAAGAGTCCATAACCAAAACAGTCACCGGTAAGGAGGTCAATTAAACCATCTTTATTAATGTCCAATAAGCTAAAGTCATAACTGTTATCTACCCAGTCATAGGTTGTTGAACCGTAGGGGTCACTGAATGTGCCATTGTCGTTTTCGAAAATAGCGAGCCTTCGCCCTGAATCACAAGGAGGGATGTCTACATCCACATCTGCAACCGCAATATCCATATCACCATCATTGTCAAGGTCAGCAATGTGAACGTTTCCGCCAAACCCATTATCACTTGTTCCGGGAATGCCTATTTGAGTGAACGAAATACTGGTGTTTGCTACAATGCCATCTGTACGAAGCATGTAGTCACTTCCGTCATCTACCACATAAAAATCGAGGTCGCCATCCAAGTCGAAATCTGCTACTTCAAACATATAGGGCGAAGAAGTAGGAGTGAGGTTCTGATAGTTGGCAAAATTTCCCGTTCCATCATTGAAGAGAATGATTGTTCCCCTTGAATTCCAAGGAGCAACATTATAAAGGGTAGTCACTTTGATTACATCTTGATCTCCATCTTGGTCAATATCATGTATTTGAACTGCTGTTCCGAATGCGGAATTACGCAGATTCCCAAGTCGGGCATTGGCCTCCTCTGTAAAGAATCCGTTTCCATCATTGATCAATAAAAAGTCTTCTGCTGTTCCGCCGCCACCGTTCACTCTGTAGTTAACGAAGTAAATGTCCATGGCCCCATTTCCAGTAAGGTCACCACCCCAAACCGCACAAATAAGTACAGCGTTGTCATAGGCAGCAGGAAAACGAAGTGCGGTCTCGTCTACCAATCCTAACCAATTTCCTCCACCGTCATTTCCAAGATTGCGGTAGTACATTGGGTTTTGGTTGAAGGTATTTGCTATGACTACATCTTGCCAGCCATCATTGTCAAAATCACCAATAAAAAGGTCCCGGGCGAAAGAGATGTTGGTAATGAATTCTGGTGCATATAGCGCAGTCCGATCTACGAGCATGCCATTCTCATTCATCAACAACAAGTCAGATTTGGCTGGTTCATTTGGCAAAGAGAACGGTTCTTTTCGAACTACAATTACATCTTCCCATCCATCATTGTTAAGATCTGCATGAGAGAAATCTTTCTCTTCTTCATCGCTATTGGCAACAGAGGTTAACGTCAATCTGGTGTCTGTTTCTTCAGACCAGTCTAACCATTGTGCATGGCAGGAAAAGCTGAAAAGGAGAAGACAAAGAAGGGAAGTTGATTTGGCGGTTGACGCTATAGCTTGCAGTGAGTATGCAGCCTTAAAACGACGCGCAAAGAGAACACGTAGCAGAGTAATCATGGTTAGCAGTTATTGTTTTGGTAGGAGTCCTAATCCACAATGTACTGTTTTTCAGCGAGTATTCACCATTCCTCCTTCGCCACCCCATCGAGTATTTCTTTCTTTTCTTCTGGGGTGTAGAAGGCGTCAGCAGCTAAGCTTTTTCTGAATAGCGCTAGCATTTTGGTGGGATCTTGATTCAATTCCTTTTGCGCATAGGCCATGTTGAGATAAGCATCAGAGCAGTTGGGATAGGCCTTGAGCATTTCTTCCCATGCACGAATAGCGAGTTCATATTTAGCTTCATTAAAAAAGAACCAACCTTTGCCATTGAGAATACCTAGAGCTAAATTCAACTCCTGTCCGTAGTGTTCCGTTATTTCTTGTTGAATGGATTCTAGCACTTCAAACTCAGAATTGTAATTATCGAAGTAGAGCTGTTGGCGTTCTGCCCAGAATTCGAAAATCCCGTACAACGCCGGGGCAATGGTGATGCCAGGAGTACAAGTGTGTCCTGCCGCGGTGAAAAGTTCTCCTTTTATGTCAAAGTAATTGCTATTGAGTTCTCCGCTCACAAGCATTGAGTCAATCGTTAAGTAGTCTTCTGTATAGTCTTCGCCCATAGAAAAACGATAGTAAACTGTTCTATTGGGTTTCGCATTCTTGGTCATTTCTCTCAACTCTTCAATGACATCTACATTGCCTTGCCATAAGAACGGACTCAAAGAAATAACGGCTCCTAATTCTTCTGGTCTTCGCGTCAATAATAAGGAAGTGAAGTAACCATAACGTGAATGTCCAATCAGTGTGAGGTGTTTATTTCCATGGTATTCAGTTCGAACTAATGGAAGCAATTCCTCAAAGATGAAAGCTTCATTTTTTTCGCCGTAGGCAGCACTATCTGAAATAGATAACTGCGTTTCATTATAGCGCTTCATGCCTTCCCCCGCTTCAATTCCCACTACAACGCATAAGGGCATCTGGGAATTGGAGGTGAGGTAATCTATGGTGGTTAGAATGTAATTGTATGACCTGCTATTCTGCATGTCAAAGACGAATATCACAGGGTATGACGCGGCATTTTCTTGGTTCAGCTCTAACGGGACAGTTACCTCAATATTTACATCGTATCCCAATTCCTTCGATTCAAAAGCAAAGGCAGGAACCTTTTTGTAGAGTTCGAATTGCTGCGCGAAAAACGAATTCGCAAAGCCAATGAGCATGAGTGACAGAAGAAAACGCATCTATTTAGGTTTAAATGGGAGGTGATACTGACAAGTGTTTTTCTAACTTGAAATTTACTAAAATGACACCATCTTTTTCAATCTGATTGGGGTGAATTACCTGGTAGCTATTCTTTTCGAAAAATCCTCTTGCCGTATGACTGACATCTGAAGAGATGAGCTGTGTTCTTTTACTTCGCGCCAAATTTTCTATGGTGTCCAATAAAAGCTGTGCGATACCTCTTCCTTGAAATGCCGGTGAAACATACATGCAGTCAATGTAATTGTTGTCTTCCAGCGTGGCGAAACCAGCTACTAAATCTTCTTCGCAAGCCAGCCAGAAAGCTTGTTGATCAATTCTGTTCAACCACTTTTCAGGTGTTTGAGCAGAACTTTTCCAAACCCTTCGTTCCTCCTCATTGTAGTCAGCCGCAGCGGTAATGTCAATGCAATCTGTAAAGACCTTTAAAATAGACTGAAGATCAGCGGGTGTTGCTTCGCGAAGCTGAATCATTATTGAGGACATTCTAAACCATACGAAGGAATCATAATAGAAATCATGTCTGTTGTATTTACGAATCCATCTCCATTAAGGTCAGCAGTGCAGTTCTCACCAACACACCCAAAATCAGCAAGTAATGCGAGTAAATCCATCAAATTCACAAGGCCGTCATTATTAATGTCTGCAAAGCAATCGCCTTGATTTAAATTGCATACCGGCACCCAAGATTGTCCGTCTAAATTCCAGCTTTCTTCAATAGGGATGCACAAGTGGCTCAGCGCAGTTACCGGAATGTCTGCAATGCGCGGCGTTAATGAGTAATCATCTTCAAAAATGGGTTGTGGAGCGGCCCATGTAGCCCCAGAAATGGTTCCATTGTTATTGTTCCCTGAAGAATCCATTGCTGAGCTTCCACTCCCTTCATTCATTTTCCAATAGCCAGTCAAATTTGCCGCGTTGGGGTGCGCTCCATCAAGTGAGCTGCATGCGTAGTTGGCAATAGCTGCATCTGAGAGCACTTCATTCCAAAGACGCACTTCTGATAGTGCACCGTTGTAGTTGTAGTCATTGTTGAAATCTGCGCCAAAGAACAAGCCTTCGCCGGTGTTGATGCTCCCAATGCCACTGATGTCTGCGCTTCCCATGAAAATACCATCTTCGTACATTCTTAAATCACCATCCCGATCAAAACTTACGCTCAAGGTATGCCATTGACCATCTGCAATGGCACTTTCGGCATTTAAGTCAACCCGATTTGATCCATCGCCAATATTCACTTTCCATTCGGGACCACTCGGAAATTGAAATGAGAAGACAAACCCAGGAAACAATCCTGAATCCCAATCCTTATTTCCAACAATGGCTACGTCAGCACTCTGTGAAGTGCGCACTCTGCATTCAACAGTGAAATCTTGTGTGCTCCCAAAATTGAACAGTGGGTTTGGAGCCACTTCTACAAAGTCATTGCCTCCATCAAACTGCAATTCAATAGTGTTTCCCAGACAATCTTCTGGGGCATCACCAATGATGGTGGTCTCTTTTTCAATCAATTCTTGTTCTATGCTGTTTCCGCTTGCGATGAAAAAACAAGTGCGCTCTTCAATACTGCTTCCTCCATGGGAGGTTCCAATTCCGCCGTGATCTGGTGTCACCAAAATCAACCAGTTTTCATTGGCATAGTTGGGTCTGTTCTCAAGGGCTGAAAGCACCATGCCAACATAGATGTCTGTTTGCTCAATGGCGGCAATGTATTCAGGCAGTTCAGGATTGAAGCCATAATTATGCCCAGCGTGATCTACGTCATCAAAATGCAGAAACATGGCGTCAACATCTTCAGTTTGTAACTGATCAATGGCTTCTAGAGCAATCGAATTGTCATTTGAGAAATTGACAACATGGTCAGCATAATCCTGAACGATGAAGGTATTGATGGGCGACCAATGGCAGATTGAGGCTGTATAAAGGTTCTCGTCAAAATCTTCTATTCGCTTTAGAAATGACGGATAGGTAGCATAGTCATCTACAGAAAAAGAATTGTTGGTGACCAAATGCTTGTCTGACCATACCCCCGTGAGAATAGCTGACCAGCCTGGCCCGCTATAAGTCACGTCTGTATTAAGACCATCTGGACTGAAAATTCCATTTGAGATGAGCCCGTCAATGGCCGGAGTAGATGCCATTAGCAAGGCGTCTGATCTGCAGCCATCAATTCCTATAACGAGCACTTTTTGTGTTTCTTGTGCCTGAATATTCCCGAGCAAAAGGCTCAAGAGCAGGCATGAAAGTAGTTTAGTCATTTGTGGTTAGTTTCCTGAGCTGTACAAGTTAGAGCTTATAATGCTTACGGACGAATAACCTGCAGAATAACCTTTTCAACGCGGGGGCTGTTGGCCGTTTTAACATGCAACAGGTAGCTTCCTTGTGCTAGCTCTGTAACGTTCAACGCAGTTCCATTAAAATTCTGAACTGACTTGATGAGCTGCCCATTCATGTTCCAGATTTCAAGACGCGCATTTGAAAAGGGCCTATTGAACTCAATGTTAGAAGTTGCTGGATTCGGGAAAACGGTAAGCTGGGGTTGTTTTTCTTGTTGCTGAATGCTGTTCGGCAATGCAACGAAAGGAAGCGAAACAGTCACCGTATCACACAATCCGTAAATCGTGTGGGTTACGGTGTATTCAGCTTCTGCAGGAAAGGTAACCGTTGGGTTTTCGTCTGTACTCGTAGAGTTTTCGAAGTCCCAGAAATGACTTAAACCACTGTCATCAAGCGAAGTGAAATCATAAGTGAGTCCGTCAACCGGGCTTACATCAAAGTCAGCACTCAGGTCATACGTCCCAACGAACCACGTTTCGAATTCGTCATAGACTACCGTTTTTACCGCATTTCGAATGGTTTCAGCTAGGGTAGCGTCTAAGTTGAAGTCAAAAGTGATGAGGGTAGGGTTTTCTCTGAATAAAACAGAGAAAAAAGCGCAGGCCGCTGCGTAAGAACCTTCTGGGGAAGGGTGACTTCCGTCATTGGCATAAAGTTGAACGTCGGGATTGTTTTCGCGCAAATGTCTCCAAACAGCGCCAACAGGAGAAACAACGGCCTCATTCATTTCGCCCATCTCCAAATACCTTTCGCGCAGCAAATCATCCATACCTTCATAAGTGCATACAGGAGGCCAATTTGCACAATTGCTGTCATCTCCGTTTTCTCTTCCCCAAGTCATGTAGAAGACGGTTTCAGCGCATTCATTGGAAGCAAGAATCAAATCATTCAAAGTGGTAGCGTAAGGGAAAACATCTTCTTGAACTTGCGTATAAGGAAAAGACGGACGTTGACTTTGCTCTTGGAGGACCACAAAATCCCAGTTGCCTTGTTGGATGAGCCCCAATGAGTTCGTGTTGGTGCTGTGCCCTTCCAAAGTAGCCCCTCCAGGAGTATTACTAGCTACTTCCAATTCGAAGCCGGCAGACGCACTAACATCTACAGTGAGGTTCGCCAAGGAATTATATGTTGTATAGCTGTTTCCTAAAAACAATGCGCGTTTAGCCTGCGCTGCTACGGAACTAGAAATGAGCAAACTTAAAATAATGAATGTGGTGTGACGGAGTGTGGTTTTCATGCTGTGAAAGTAGTATTTAATTCTCCTTTTTTGTTCCCAAGATGGCGTACACCATGGGAAGCTTAGCGCCCATCTTTTCAATGCGGAATTTCCCTTGCTCGAATTCTACTGTTCCTTTAAAACAGTTGTAAGGTGAATAATCGAACTCATCTAAAGCCATGATTTCAATGTCATTGGAAATGAGCGCGTTCAAAACCTCAGACATTCCATGATTCCACATGACGTAATCTTGGGTTAAGCCAGCGTCAAAGTCTGTGTAGGTTCCGCTCTCTGTTTCTTGAATAAACCCTGTGTTAAAATAGCTGTATTTAATGCCTTCAAAATCGTCATCAAACATCCAAACTACTGGGTGAAACTCAACAAAGACCAACTGTCCTTGCGGTTTCAAGTAATTGGAGATCAACCACGCCCAGCGGTCCATGTCTGGGAGCCACCCAACCACACCGTAAGAGGTGAAAACAAGGTCAAATTGGCCTTCTAAATGGTCAGGTAGGCTGTAAACATCACAGCAGATGAATTTGACATCAACCCCCGCTTTCTTTGCTAAATCAGTGCCTTTTTTAATGGCTACGTCTGAAAGATCAACAGCCGTTACTTCTGCTCCCATTCTGGCCAAGGAGATGCTGTCTTGTCCGAAATGACATTGCAGATGCAATACTTTTTTCCCTTCTAGGTTTCCTAAACGTTCAAGCTCAATGGATTTCAAAGAAGTTTTACCGGCAAGAAAGCTTGGAACGTCGTAAAAGTCTGAGTCTACATGGATTTCAGTGCGGTTGTTCCAAGAGAGGCGATTGATTTCTTTGTAGTCTTTCATTTTAGTGGTGCTTTGGGAACATAAGGCATTTCAAAATAGTGCCGCATTTGCTTGATCAATCCAAAAGGGAAGCGATGCAAATTGGCGTCTGTGCAAATTAATACAATGGCATCATTCTGCTCAATGCGCTCTACATAGTTGATGTCCCAAACAGTTACTTGTTTAGCTTCAGAATCTGGATAAACCGCAGCACAATAGTACCAAAAATCACCATTGTTGAAAATGCCATCTGAGAGCCCCAAATTATACAAGCCCCAGTAATAACTATCTGCAATGGTTAGCACCTTTTGCTTGTGAATAGAAGGGTCTAGATCAATGGTAAAGCCAGGATAAGCCATCTCCTGATCAGGCAATTCATAGATCAAATTCATGCTTTTTTCAATGTCGTCATCAGTGAAGCGACTCTGATCAGTAACTTCCAAACTGTGAACGTTGAGACGTGGGTAGGGTTTGCCGGTCAATACTTCCAGTCTGTTCAGCAATGAATCTGCAAAGATGAACTCAGCGTACCTGCTCCAGTGAATTCCGTTTATTGGGTATAGCGGATAGCTAGACGTGTCTTTCATGGCTTCAAACCAACTTCTACAATTGATGTATTCAATGTTGTACTGCTCAAGTTGGTCAATAATAACTTCAAAATTCGTGGTGTCAACAGGCGTTAGGTCGAAATAGTCAGGGATGTATTCTTGATGAAAGTAGCCTTTCCCCGGTGCCATCACCACCAGCAATTCAATGTTGCGTTTGGCCAAGGTATCACGCACTTGATTTAGTCCGCGTCCGATTGATTTTAAACTATCGGTCCCAATAAAATCTTTTCCGGTGAGGGCGTGAATGTATCCTTCTTCGAACAGCATCCCTTCTTTTCCAATGACAACGCCTGCGGCCTTTGTTTCATTAAATAGACTGTATTGAAGTTGATTGCTCAGTCTTACAAGGTTTGGACGAAAGCCCGTCTGGTCATTGGCATACTTTTTAGTCCCCTCTTGCCAGCTGCCATCAAACCATGACCCCCAAGTAAAGGCAGGTTTTGAGGCTGTTTCATACGCCCCATTTAACGGTTGTTCTTCCCTTAAATGCAAACCTCCTTGAATCATAGGCACACAAAGCAGTGCCAGTAATATGACCGCTATTCCGTAGGAGATGTATTGCCTGAGTTTCATTAGAATCTAAAGTAGATGAACGGATTAAAATCTGAAGTGATGATGGTGGCGCCAGAGAGCAATAGAAGGACTGCGGCAACTAGACTGTATGCCACATAGCCGCGCAAAGACAACGATGCTGAGAAAATAAGTTTCGCCTCCATTCGCTGACCAAACTTGAAGAGCGTTAAGAGCGAAAAGAAAACAGCAACGGCCAGAATAGGAATGAAGTCTGAGTTCATATTGAAGGGCACTGTTCCTTCATGAAAGCTGAATAATTTACCGAAATAGACAGGAATATCGCTCACATTTTCAAGCTTAAAAATCACCCACCCTTGAAGGGTAATGAAAAAGGTGATAAGAAGTGCAGGTATTTTCCCAATGCGTTTCAAGAAATGGCCAAAGAACAAGCGCTCTATGACCAGGAAGAAACCATGAAAAGCGCCCCATAAAATGAAATTCCATGACGCACCGTGCCACAAGCCTGAAAGCAAAAAGACAATCCACAAATTGGTGTACAGCCTAGATTTCGATTTCACCTTGCTGCCTCCCAAAGGAATGTAGAGGTAATCACGCATAAAACTGCTGAGTGTCATGTGCCATCGGCGCCAAAATTCAGTTATGCTGCGCGAAGTATAGGGCGAATTGAAGTTCTCTGGAAACGTGAATCCCATCATGCGTCCCAAACCAATGGCCATGTCTGAATACCCCGAAAAGTCAAAGTAAATCTGAAAGGTGTACGCTACAATTCCCACCCAAGCAGCTGAAGTGCTTAGTGATGCAATGTCGCCTTCCATGAGCAAGCTGGCTTGTTCGCCCAAGACGTTAGCAATCAGTACTTTTTTTCCCAATCCGATGCAAAACCGAAAGAAGCCCAGCAGCTTGTCATCTACTGTTTCTGCCCGATTGGTAATCTGGTCAGCAATGGTGGTGAAACGAACAATGGGTCCGGCAATCATCTGGGGGAAAGAGAGAATATACAAGAGGTAATCTGAAAGCTTCTTTAACGGCGCGTGGCTCTTTCTGTAGACATCTACTGAATAGGTCAATGTTTGGAAGGTGTAGAACGAAATCCCAATTGGTAAGGCCACGCTCGTCCATTCCACTGAATGAAATCCCATTTCGCCCAAGAACGAATTCACATTTTCAACAAAGAAATTGGCGTACTTGAAATAGGCCAGAAGACTGAGGTTGAGTGTAAGCGAAAGGATCAGCAAACGCTTTCGCTTCTTTGGCGCTTCGCTCTTATGCAGCGCATTGACGAGGTAAAAATCGATGATGGTAGATGCGAGGATCACAAAAATAAACTTCGGCGCACCGAAGCTGTAAAACAGTATGCTGGAAAGCAGAATGACTCCGTTTTTCATCTCCTTCGGCACAAGATGGTACAGAACCAAAAAGGCGGGGAGAAAGTAAAAAAGGAAAAGGACGCTGCTGAATACCACCTTTAGAAGTTGCTAGAAGCGCGAATATAATTGAATGGACTGATTGAAAGCGAAATGCGTGCGGGAAAGACGCGCTTGGAGACGCTGAAACCGTTTGATGCCTATTGTGCCATCTGTGATGCCGGCCCCCAACCGGTGTGTTAATTGCCATTGCGGAAATTCGCGCAAGCAAAATTGTGGGTGGTAGCTTAACAACCCAACAAATTTCTCTCCATCGAAAGCGGTCAGCCCTTGAGGGGCTTCGCCTAAGGAAAAGGATACTTCTATCAAGAAAAAACGGGGATGAGGTTCTTCGATGGTGTAATAATCTGCGGTTCCAGTATTGGAATTGTACTAATTGTCTGCCCCGAAACAGCCTGTATCACCTGTTTTTGGTGAGAAATTTTCAAAACTACCATTCGGAACAAGGTTTTCCTGAGCTAAAAGGAGGTCGTTCTAAAGCGTAAGAAAAAGATGAAGTACAGATTTAATAATGAGTATGAAGCCCTTCTTTTTAGGTGTTTACGGACGTGTGAAATCGGTTGCATTTGGGGAGCTAAACCGAATGTTGCTCAACTCAGCATACCCTAATTGCGCTGTCAATCCCCCATCTTCTTGCCAACCCCAGAATGACCAGCGCGTTGCAATGGGAATGCCGTCTACCAATGCATAAGACTCATATTTAATGGCGTGCGGGTCTTCTTCGGCCTCTGCTACACTTGAATTTGCCGTAACAATGTAAGCCGCTACATTGAGAAGCGCAGTTTGTTGATCTGCATACAATACATACCAATCATCTGGTGCGTCTCCGGTTCCTGGGTCGAACGTCAATTTTTGAGTGTCATAAACGATGCCGTTCAAGCTGTCTGTAGGAAAAGGTGAATAAGCCGTGCCAGGGTCTGATAATTTATAAGGGAGAAGGAAGAAGTAGCTCCATGTATAGATGTCAAAGCGCTTTTCATCATTCGAAATAGAATCTGAGATCACCCAACTCTCCATCCCATCATGCACCATGGAAAGACCGTCAGTTTGATCAATTCTTCCTTTTGCTTCACCCGTGAGTAACGTAAAGTGAGCGTTCATGCGCTCCTGCTCTCTAAAAACCAGTCGGAAATCGAATTCGATGGCTCCTTTTGATTGGAAGTCGTATTTCTTGTGTGCCATTTCTGTGTGCATCACAAATTCATTTACGTCGCGATGGTCAATTACCGGTAAATGATTTGGAGACGACTCTTCAGGCATTTCACTCCCACAAGCCATAAGCAAAAGCGTAGCGCAGAAAAAGAATGAAATTTTTGACATAGTGTTTTAAATTGAGGTCAGTAACTTATTCTTGAATTCCGATTGCAATTTACAACGCTACTTTGGGCTGGGAATCCCGAATTTCTAACAATTCTATCCCTGCGTGATTGAGGTTATTTTTCCACATCAATTTTCCTGCAATTGAAATACCTTTGCCCATTATTTTCATCCCTGATGTCGCTTCGGTCCAATTCATTTATCTCCTCGTTTCACGGCTTATCAAAAGAGGTATGGTGGCTTGCGTTAATTACGTTGATCAATAGAGCGGGAACCATGGTGATTCCATTTATGTCGCTCTACCTCACTGAAAAACAAGGCTTCTCCTTGGCTGATGTTGGTTGGCTGATGTCTGCCTTTGGTGCAGGGTCCGTTTTGGGTACCATGCTAGGAGGGAAGTTGACAGATGCAATTGGCTCCTATAAAGTAATGGTATTGAGTTTGCTACTGTCAGCATTCTTCTTCATTTTTCTCCAGTATGTCACGGGTTTTTATCCCATTTGTGTTGCCGTTTTTATGGTAATGCTTGCGGCTGATATGTTCCGTCCGGCCATGTTTGTAGCCCTCAGTGCCTATAGCAAACCAGAGAATAAAACGCGGTCTGTCACACTCATTCGTCTGGCAATTAACCTAGGTTTTTCTGTAGGGCCTGTGCTAGGCGGACTGATCATTCATTCGCTTGGATACAGCCTGTTGTTCTGGATTGATGGGGTTACTTGTATAATAGCCATGGTCATCTTGCTGCGCGCGCTGAACCCTAAGAAAGCAGTTGTGCTTGATGCGCCAGATTTAACGGCGAAAGCTTCTCCTTACAAGGATTTTAGCTTCATGCTTTTCTTTGTTGCCATGCTCTTTTTCGCCGTGGTGTTTTTGCAACTCTTTAGCACAATGCCCTTGTACTATAGAGATGTACATTTTCTTTCAGAGTTCGAAATTGGCTTGCTGATGGGATTGAACGGGATGGTCATTTTCGTCTTAGAAATGCCTTTGGTGAAGTTCCTAGAAGGCAAAGGGGAATCCAATGCGAAACTGATGATTCAAGGGATTTTCCTGGTTGGAGTAAGTTTCCTTGTTCTAAATTTAACAGATTGGTCGGGTGTGTTAATCATCGGGATGCTCATTATAACCATTGGCGAAATGATCATTTTTCCCTTCTCGAATGCCTTTGCAATGAAGCGTTCCAAGAGAGGGAGGCAAGGACAATATATGGCCCTCTATGCGGTTTCGTTTTCAGTGGCGCACATCTTTGGGCACAATGCCAGTTTGCAGTTGATCAATGCAAAAGGATATGAATTTGCGTGGTACTTTTTGGTACTATTGAGTGTGATTTCAATGGTACTAATTATTTGGTTGGGGCGAAGGTTAAAAGCAGGTTTGTAAGACAAGGAGTTGAGACTGAGCGCTAGAAGTAAGGTAATATCGCTTCTAACTTTTATATTTGTCCAAATCATTGAACCATGGGAAGAGCATTTGAGTACCGCCGAGCTGCGAAAGAAAAAAGATGGGGACACATGTCACGTGTCTTTCCAAAGTTGGCGAAAGCCATTACTGTTGCTGCAAAAGAGGCGGGTTCAGAGCCTGAGGTTAATGCGAAACTCAGAACTGCTATCCAGAATGCGAAGGCACAAAACATGCCTAAAGACAACATTATTGCGGCCATCAAGCGTGCTGAAGGGAAAGATCTTGCAGACTTCGCAGAAGTTATCTTTGAAGGAAAAGGCCCTCATGGAGTCTTGGTTTTTGTAGAATGTGCAACAGACAACAACAACCGTTCGGTTGCCAATGTCAAGTCGTACTTCAATAAAAGTGGTGGTGCATTGGTTCCAACAGGTTCATTGGAATTCATGTTCGATAGAAAGGCTGTTTTCGAAATTGAGATTACAGACGAACAGAACACTGATTTAAATGCTGAAGAGCTCGAGTTCGAACTCATCGATGCTGGCCTTGAAGAAATTGATCAAGATGACGATTTGGTCATTATTCTCGCAGATTACACCAATTTCGGGAACATCAATGACGCGCTTGAAGCAAAGGGAATTGAGGTGAAAAGTGCAAATCTGAAACGCATCTCGAACAGTCCACAAGAATTCACAGACGAGCAGATTGACGACATGGCGAAGTTGTTCGATAAGCTGGATGAGGACGAAGACGTTCAGGCTTATTTCAATAACATCGTTTGATTAGTTCCTGCTGAAGAAGATCCTCATTATACAAACCGCCTTCATTGGTGATGCCATATTGGCAACGGCTGCTTTGGAAGCCCTGGCTCATCGTTTTTCGTCAGCCCAGCTTGACCTTTTGGTTCGAAAAGGAAATGAAAGCCTTTTTCTAGACCATCCTTTTCTGAACGAAGTTCATATTTGGGATAAGAAAGCAGGGAAGTACCCTCAACTTTGGAAATGCCTCAAACGCATTCGGTCTGAGAAATACGACCTCGTTGTCAATTTCCAACGGTTCGCTTCTAGCGGATTCTTAACCGCTTTTTCTGGGGCGAAGGTAAAACATGGCTTTTCTAAAAACCCGCTTTCCGCATTGTTCTCAAAGGCATTCCCGCATCTGTTGGGGAAAAAGGGGGATGTCCAATTTCTTCATGAAATTGATCGAAATCATGCGCTGATTGAGGAATGGTGTGGAGAACGTACTTTGGGGCCGAAACTGTATCCGCCTTCATTGCCAGAAGACCTTTCAATTGAATCGCCCTACTTGGTGATAGCGCCTTCTTCAGTCTGGTTCACGAAGCAGTATCCGTTTGAGAAATGGGTGGAGTTGCTCAATTCGTTTGAAAATGATAATCGCACTATTTATCTTATTGGAGCGCCATCAGACAAAGCGATGGCTGCCAAGTTGTGCCTAGAAACAGTGCATCAAAACGTAGTAAACTTGTGCGGTGAATTAACCCTACTTCAGAGTGCAAAGTTGATGGAAGGCGCACAAATGAGCTATGTGAATGACTCTGCGCCCTTACATTTAGCTTCTGCAGTGGACGCGCCCGTAACGGTGATTTTTTGCTCAACCATTCCAGAGTTTGGATTTGGACCATCTGGGACGAAAGGGAATGTAGTCCAGATAAATGCATCTCTCGCTTGCAGACCATGCGGTATACATGGCAGAAAAGAGTGCCCGTTAAAACATTTCACCTGCGCCCATTCGATCGACGTTCAGGAATTGCGCGCGCAGGCTGATAGAATTTAATGAGTAAATGCAACCTTTTGATCCTAAATTGTATCTTCTATTTAGGAAGGAGTGTTCCTCTTAAATAACTTCGTAACTTCCAGAAAATAATTAATGCTATGAAATATATTGTTGCCCTTGTTTTCGCCGTAGTTGCGATGAACTTTTCTGCAGACGCTCAAGTTGTTGCAGATGGAGAAAATATCTCTGTTACCATTACACATACTACCACACGTGTTGAACTGAGTGAAATGGCTAATGCTTTCCGCGCTGAAGGCGTAGAGATGCGTTATGACAATATTGAGTGGGCATCAGGACATCTAATACGCATTCGCGTTAGCATGAAAGGAACACAAGGTGAGATTGTACAGTATGTTGCTGCAACATTCTCTGAAGATGAGACACTAAAAGTGACACGCAAAATGATTGAAGGCATAGAGACTGTTTGTGCTGGGTTGGATTGCGAGTAGGGGCAGACTGATGTCCGCTTGATTGTATGACAGATATCCGCCCGTCTGGCTGATAGATATCTGTTCGTCAGGTTGACCATCATTCCCCATTTACATAAAAAATGCCTTAGGGGCGGACTGATGTCCGCCCTTTTTGATGTCAATCCTTTCCCAGATCACTCCTTTCTGATATTCACTCGCGAATATCCATCCGCGAAAACCCGTCCGCCCCCTCAAACCCCACTTGTCCCTTTTTCAGTCCCCCTGCATTCTACCTCTAAATCAGAGAGACATGGCAGAAAAAAACCTATCCCCTAGACAAAAGATGATCAGCATGATGTACCTCGTGCTGACGGCTATGCTGGCGCTGAACGTACAACGTGAAGTGCTTGATGCTTTTGTAATGTTGAACGGTGGAATTGAACGCGCAGGTGTTCAACAAGAAGCTGAAAACAACAACCTCTTCGCACAGTTTCAAATGGCTTCAAGTCTAGATCCGGTGAAAACAAAACCCTGGTTAAATGCGGCCTCTGACATTCGTCTAGCTTCTAAAGAAGTGCGCTCTATGCTTGATTCATTGCACATTGAGCTGACTGTTGAAACCGAAGGATTAACCCATTCGGAAGCAGATACCCTGCAGCTTCGATTTGTTGAGAAACAAGAAGATTACAATGAAGTTACCCGCATTATGGTGGGCGATGAAGAAGACGGATCTGAAGGGAAAGGCCTTATTCTGAGACAAACAATAGAACGATTTACTACAGATGTCAATGGCCTCCTTCAGGAGAAAAACCTAGAAGCTGTTCAACTCCCCATTGATTTTTCAGATGGAAACAAGGAAGGAAAGATTCTCCCGTGGGAGGTGATTTCATTTTACGACATGCCTTTTGTTGCGGCGATGACCTTGCTTGAGAAAATCAGGAATGATGTCCAAAGATTTGAAGGGGAGGCCATGCAACGACTCTTGGGAGAGCTTGATGCAGAAGATTTCCCCATCGATACTGTTTTGGCAAAAGTGATTCCAAGGTCGCCTTATGTCATGCTGGGCGAAACCTACGAAGCAGATGTCTTCTTGGGCGGATTCAGCAGAACCCTTTCGCCCCAAGTGTTTGTTGGAGAAGTAGATCAAGAGGGAAATCCAGTAGAAGGTTCAGCGGCATTGGATGTCACCAACGGAATGGGACATTATGCTGTTAAAGCCAACAGGGAAGGCGTTCAGACCTATTCAGGAGTGGTTCAAATGGCTAATAAACGTGGCGATACCCGGAGTTTTCCTTTTAGTTCCAGTTACATCGTTGCCCGTCCATCAGCGGTGGTGTCACCCACCAAGATGAACGTGCTCTACAAAGGAGTTGAGAACCCAATTGACGTAAGTGTGCCGGGGGTTTCAAGCGATAAGGTGAGGGTGTCTTTGCAAGGAAATGGAAAAATTAGCCAGAGTGGAGAGGGCTATGAGGTGAAACTCGAGAACAGCGCCCACGGAGAAGTTTCTGTAGTTGTTCAAGCAGAGATTGACGGTACATGGATGGAAATGGGGCGACAAAAATTTAGGGTGAAACCACTGCCCGCGCCTTATGTGCGATTTGGTTCTGTAAAAGGAAGCGGCAAGCTAACGGCCATAGAGGCTTCTCTTGCATTTATGAAGGCTGAATACTCTCCAGATTTTCCGTTTGATTTGCCCGTGAATGTTGTTTCATTCAAAATGGAAATAAGAAAACCAGATGGTACGCCAATAGACCGTGATTCACAGAGTAAAATACTGACCCCTGATATGAAGGTGAATATTCAGCAGGCAAAACGGGGTCAGCAAATACTTTTTAAAGATATCATCGCACAAGGTGAAGACGGCGTTCGTATTCCCGTTTCTCCCATTGTGGTAACCATCAAACGGTAGGGGCTGACTGATGTCCGGCCGCTGATAGCGCTTGTTGGCACAATAGGCGTATGACTCATGCTTACAACAACATTAAAATCTGAACCACATTCATATAGAACAAGGGCGTATGAGTGCGGTAAAGACAGGGGCGGACAAATGTTCGCCCTTTCTGTTGGTACTTAATATTTTGATGAACAGCAGGGGCAGATCACTATCCATCTTTTGATGATTTGAGGGGCTGTAAAGCGCGAAAAGAGGGAGAGATGAAACGGTGAATCGAAATCGTGGGCATCCACCGGAGCTCAGAAGAAGGAAGATCGCAGGCGCGGCATCGCCCCCTTCATGTTGACAAATACCAGCAGGGTCGGCACACTTGCCTACCTATAATTTTGCCGACTATCATGCTCATATAGAGAGCGACGTTAAACTGGGATTACACTTACAAAGTTCTTCGTTGCGACTACAAAGTTGATGTTAAGCGGATTACTTTGATTCATAGCTTCGCCGTGGGGAAAGGGCTAATCTTATTCCTATATAATAACCGCGTGCGAGGGAGAAAAAAAGTCGGAATCTAAACCGAAATCGAAACGGTGAATCGAAATTTGAAATCGATCCAGTG